>JAEEGI010000442.1_pt1 | contig 133882 bp, 96 predicted proteins | sample 8958751 | NCBI WGS metagenome assembly JAEEGI01 (sample SAMN16246545, study PRJNA631951) | gut metagenome | biome: gut microbiome; feature: rumen; material: KS-attached | host: Bos | place: Iran: Karaj | collected 2018-10 | reverse complement strand
GCGGCAGCGGCATCTGCGGCAGCGGCACCTGCGGCCTGCCGCGGCGGAAAGGCCGCGGCGCCGAAGCCCAACATCGTGTACCTGATGTTCGACGACCTCGGGTACGGAGATCTTGGCTGTTATGGCCAAAAGAAGATCGAGACGCCGAATATCGACGCCCTCGCCGCGCGCGGCATCCTGTTTACGGACATGTATTCCGCCGCTCCGCTTTCTGCGCCGTCCCGTTGCTGCATCCTGACCGGGAAGCACATGGGCCACAGCCAGATACGGAACAACCAGGAACGCTATGTGCCGACAGGGGAGGAGGGTTGGAATGGCATTTTCCTGCACCCGGACCAGCAGGGGCAGCAGCCGATGCTCACCGGGACGCCGACCCTCGGGACGATGCTCCAGGCGGCCGGCTACAAGACGGCCATGGTGGGCAAGTGGGGGCTCGGCTTTCCGGAAAGCGGCTCCACGCCGAACAAGATGGGCTTCGACTATTTCTACGGCTTCAACTGCCAGGCGCTGGCCCACAGTTATTATCCTACGACGCTCTGGGAGAACGACCGGGAGATCGAGACGGGCAATGAACTCGTGATGCAGGGAAAGCCCCTTCCCGAGGGGCTCGATCCCCAGGATCCCGCCAGCTATACGCAGTACAACGGCAAGTACTACAGCTGCGACCTGATGTACGACAAACTGGAGCGGTTCATCGAGGAGAATGCGGCCGGTCCCTTCTTCGCCATGTGGACGACGACCGTCCCGCACAGCGCCGTCCAGGCACCTGCGGAAGAAGTTCAGTACTACGTCGATAAGCTCGGCGACGAGACCCCCTGCACGGACGGCGGCATGTACCTGCCGAACCGGTATCCACTGGCGACCTATGCGGCAATGGTGACCCACATCGACACGCAGGTGGGCCGGCTGGTGGCGAAGCTCAGGGCACTCGGAATCTGGGACAATACGGTCTTCATCGTGACGTCCGACAACGGCCCCGCCCACAACGGCAACTCCCCGATGGAGTACTTCACGAGCGGCGGTCCCTTCAGCTGCGCCGCCGGCTGGGGCAAAAGTTCGCTCCACGAAGGCGGCATCCGCATGCCGTTCGTCGTCGCCTGGGGGGACCGGCTGAAACCCGCCCGTACGGGCCACATTGCCCATTTTACCGACCTGATGCCGACCTTTGCCGATCTTGCCGGTGCGGAAGCCCCTGACAATGACGGGATTTCCTTCGCGCCCATCCTGACCGGAAAGCCCCGCCGGCAGCAGGAGCACGACTACCTCTACTGGGAATTCCCCGGCGCCAAGGGCTGGGTCGCCGTCCGGATGGGCGTGTGGAAAGGCCTGGTCCAGAAGGTCGCCAAGGGCAACACCCGGATGGAACTGTATAACCTTGCGGAGGATCCCCGCGAGACGACCGACGTGGCCGCTGAACACCCCGACATTGTGGCCAGGATGTGGGAGGCCGTCCGCGCGGAGCACGAAAAACCCGTGCTGGAGATTCCGAAATTCGACCTGGACATCCGTTACCCCTCGTCCCTGTAAACCATTGGTTCCCTTATGATTGTATGAAGACGAAGATGCGCCCCCGTTCCTTCCTGTTTCGCCTGACCCTGCTTGCCGTGCTGTTCCTGCCCACGGTCCCCGCCCGGTCCGATGCGCCCGAAGTGGATACCTACGCCACCCTTTCCAAGCTGTATCTGGAGCTGAAGCAGGCCTATGCCTCGGCGGTTAGGACCGATTCGCTGCTGGTGAATGCGGCCCAGCGGCGGGAACAGCTTTCCGCCATCATCAATGCGGCTGACGAGGTTTCGATCGGCATCTACAACCGGAACACCGATTTCGCCTTCGACCTGGCTTTCTCCCTCGAGGAGATCAACCGGATCTCCGCATCATTCAAGGAACACGCGCGCCTGTCCGAGAAGTACAGGGGGGACTCACGTTCCGGACTGCGCCGCTATGTCCTTCTGGAAGAGACGCTTCGGAACATGTACCTGAACCATCCCGTCGACTCCCTGCTTCCGGAGGATTCCCTCCTGACGGCCTTCCCTTTCCAGCCGCTGGAGGAGGAAGATCCCGGGAAGGCCGCCCTGCTGGACAGCTGCATGCATTACACCGGTGCCCTGAAGGCTTTCTATGCGGAGTCGGTCATGCTGGCCCTCCAGGACAGCGTCTATTTCGCGGAGACGGAGCGGCGCCTCGGCCAGGCCTATGAATTCGCGCAGGCGAACTATGCCGAATCGCAGAAGAACCGCTTCATCGGGGGGAATGTGAACATCGTCCAGATCGTGCGGAACTGGGATACCGTTCTCCGGGAGGTCAAGGAGGACCTGGACCGCTACGGTGTCGTGCCCATGCCCACCGAACGGGCGGACGCCAATGCTTTTGCCAAGACCTGGAACGGTCCCGTCGTCCTGTCCTATGCCGTCGCCTCGCTCCTCATGCTGGCCTTTTCATTCCTTGTCGCCTGGCTGGTCAGCATCTTCTTCCTCAAGAGGATGAAGAATGAGCGGGTCCGCGCATTCCGGCCCATCCTGTCCGCCATCCTGGCCATCTTCATCTTCATCCTGGGAATGCTCTTCATCCGGACGGACCATGGAAGCCCTTACTGGCGGATGGCTTACGGGCTGCTCACGCAGTTCTCCTGGCTCACCCTCGCCATTTTCGTTTCCCTGCTCATCCGCATCAAGGGGGAACAGGCCCTCGCGTCCCGCATCATCTATATCCCGACGCTCCTGCTGGCCTTCATGAGCATCCTGATGCGTGCCATCTTCCTCCCGGCCAGCACCGTCCCGCTCCTGTTCCCGCCGGTACTCATGGTCTTCATCATCTGGCAGACCGCCGTCAACATCCGCTACCGGAAGCAGGTGAGCGGTGCGGACCGCCGCTACATGTGGGTCTCCGTGGGGGTCATGTCCGTGGTATGCATCCTGTCGCTGGTCGGGTATTCCATGATCGGCGTGCTGATCCTGACCTTCTGGACCTTCCTCCTCGCGCTCCTGCACACGATCACCACCCTCTTCTACCTGATGAAGCGCTACTATGAGAACAAGGTGCTGCGCAGGAAAGTCACCTACCATGAGGAGAACCCGCTGCTCCCGATTGAAGATGCGGACGCCTTCATCGAGGTCACGTGGCTCTATGACCTGATCCGGATGGTCCTGGTGCCCGTCCTGACCCTGGCCTCCCTGCCGGTGAGCATCTTCCTGACCGGCAGGGCCTATCAGCTCTCCCACGCCGGCGCGGAACTGATGCAGCGGCCCCTGTTCCAGCGGAGCGGGTTCGAGTTCCTGTCGCTGCGGAATATCCTGGTGGTCATCGGGCTTTTCTTCCTGTTCCGTTACCTGATCTACCTGATCAAGGCGCTGTTCCGCATCTTCCGGCTGCGCCGGATCATCGAGAAGCATCCGGACCAGACCGAGCCCCTCAAGGAATCCGACGTGAACCTGAGCCTGGCCAACGCCCTGTTCTCCCTGGCCGGCTGGCTGCTCTACCTGATCATCGTTTTCTCCATCCTGCACATCCCGACGTCGGCGCTCACCGCCATTTCTGCCGGTCTCGCCGCCGGTGTCGGTTTTGCCCTCAAGGACCTGATCAACAACTTCTTCTATGGAATCCAGCTCATGGCCGGCCGCATCCGGGTGGGGGACAAGATTTCCTGCGACGGGGTCCGCGGCGAGGTCAAGCGGGTGAGTTACCAGACGACCCAGGTGCTGGACGAGGACGGTTCGCTCATCGCCTTCACCAACACCGACCTGTTCTCCAAGCGCTTCCGGAATCTGAACAGCGGAAAGAACTACGAACTGCTCAAGATCCCGGTCGGCGTGCGGTACGGGACGGACGTCGAGACGGCCCGAAAGGTCATCCTAGGGGCCTTGAAGCCCCTGATGACCGTGGATAAGTACGGCCGCCAGGTCGTGGATCCGACCTATCCCATCGACATCCGTTTCGACGGGTTCGGGGACAGTTCCGTCAACCTGGTCGTCGTCCTGTACACGACGGTGGATACGCACTACACCTTCCCGGCCCGCGCGAAGGAGGCCATCTACAAGGCGTTCAACGAGAATGGTATCGAGATTCCGTTCCCGCAGCGGGATGTGTACGTGAAATCAGTCCCGTTCGACCCGGCCGGAAAGGAATGACCGTGCCTGCCAGAGGACGATGCCGACCGATACGGAAACGTTGAGGGAGTGCTTCGTCCCGTGCTGGGGGATTTCCAAGGCGAAATCGCATGCGTCGACGACGTCCTGCCGGACGCCGTCGACTTCGTTTCCGAAGACGAAGGCATATTTCTCCCCGGCCCCGGGACGGAAGGCGTCGAGGGAGACGGAATGGACTGTCTGCTCGACGGCGACGGGGGTGTAACCCGCTTCACAGAGTTGCCGGAGGGCTTCCAGGGTGTCTCCGGCATATTCCCACGGCACGCTTTCCTCCGCGCCGAGGGCCGTCTTGTGCAGTTCGGCGGACGGCGGGACGGCGCAGATGCCGCAGAGCCAGACTTTGTCGGCCTTGAAGGCATCCGCCGTGCGGAACGCGGAACCCACGTTGTGGGCGCTGCGGATGTTGTCGAGCACGACGGCGATCCCGCTGCCAGGCAGGTCCCTGTAGGCTTCCGGCGTGATGCGTCCGAGTTCGATATTCAGCAATTTCCGGTCTTTCATGGGTGCAAAGATAGGATTTTTGCGTATATTTGTGAATACATTTTTTTTTGAACGACCGATGAAACAGGATCTCCAGGTATTCGACCTCATCCGCAAGGAACAGGACCGCCAGTCCTCCGGACTCGAACTGATCGCCTCTGAAAACTATGTCTCCAACCAGGTGCTGGAGGCGATGGGTTCCATCTGCACCAACAAATACGCCGAGGGCTATCCCGGTCACCGCTATTACGGCGGCTGCGAGGTCGTCGACCAGATCGAGCAGCTGGCCATAGACCGGCTCAAGACCATCTACGGGGCCGAATATGCCAATGTCCAGCCCCATTCCGGCGCCCAGGCCAACCTCGCGGTCGAAATGGCCGTCCTCCGCCCGGGAGACACGTTCATGGGCCTCGATCTCGCCCATGGCGGCCATCTGACCCACGGTTCGCCCGTCAACGCCTCCGGCATCCTCTACAAGGCCGTCGCCTATGGCCTCGACGAGGAGACCGGCCTCATCGATTACGACGAGATGGAGCGCGTGGCCCTCGAAACCCGGCCGAAACTGATCATCGGCGGGGCCTCCGCCTATTCCCGCGAATGGGACTATGCCCGGATGCGCGCAATCGCCGACCGGGTGGGCGCCATCCTGATGGTGGACATGGCCCATACCGCCGGCCTCATCGCCGCCGGCCTGTTGGAGAACCCGGTGAAATACGCCCATATCGTCACCTCCACGACCCACAAGACCCTCCGCGGTCCCCGGGGCGGCATCATCCTCATCGGCAAGGACTTCGACAATCCCTGGGGCATCACCACCCCGAAAGGTGTCGTCAAGAAAATGTCCCAGATCATTGATTCTTCCGTATTTCCGGGTATCCAGGGCGGTCCGCTCGAGCATGTCATCGCCGCCAAGGCCGTCGCCTTCTACGAGGCCATGCAGCCCGAATACGTTGCCTACCAGACCCAGGTGCGCGCCAACGCGCAGACCATGGCCAGGGCCTTCATTGACAAGGGGTACAAGGTCGTCTCCGGTGGGACGGACAACCACCTGATGCTCATCGACCTGCGCCCGAAGTTCCCCGATGTCACCGGCAAGATGGCCGAGAAGGAACTCGTCCGCGCGGACATCACCATCAACAAGAACATGGTCCCCTTCGACAGCCGATCCCCGTTCCAGACCTCCGGCATCCGGATCGGTACCCCGGCCGTCACCTCCCGCGGCTTCGTGGAGAAGGATATGCTCGACATCGTCGAACTGATCGACACGGTCCTCTCCGCCGTCTCCGCCCATGTGGCCGACCTCACGGCCCCGGCCTACCTCGCCGTCCTCGACCAGGTCCGCCACAAGGTCCACATGCTGACTTCCGGCCGCCCGCTGAACAGGTATTAGCGGCTGGGAGCGAATGAGAAAGGCGACCGGGGAGAACCGGCCGCCTTTTTATGGGTTATTATTTCACGATTCCTAATCGTGGCGGTAAGCGGGATCCGCGGGGTTATAGCACCCGTGTATGCAGAAATCCTGGTCATTGGGGAGTCCCTGTTTTCCGGCGCCTGCCTCCATCAGCGGGACGAGTTCCTGGAAATAATCGGTGTAGACGCTCCGGGGCAGGGAAGCGTGCCGGTGGCACACCGAGGCGGCCATGCCCACAACCTCGCCCATCATCCCGCAGGTGCGGATGACACGGACTGCGCCCATGGCTACGTGCGTGCAGCTGATGTCGCGGCCGGCCATGAACAGGTTGGCGATATTGCGGCTGTACAGGCAGCGGTAGGGGATGGGATAGGGCTTGAAGTACTTGTGCCGGGCGACGGTCTTGAAGGGCTTTCCGGGGAATTGGCGGGCATTGACGCTGTCCGGTTCATGCAGGTCGATGCCCCAGGACGCCGAACAGGTGCCGTCCGGATGCGGAACGGCATCGACGAGGTCGTTCTCTGTCAAGATGTAATCTCCCATAAGGCGGCGGGATTCCCGCTTGCCGGTGATATAGGCCACCCAGTCCAGCGCACGGTTGCGGAAGCGCGCGGAGTCCCGGTCGTGGTTCTTCAGGAAGGACCAGTTGGAATAGACGGCGAGCAGGCCGAAATCCCGGATCCGCTCGACCTCGGTGACCATGTCCCTGTCCAGTCCGGTCTCCCAGTCCCACTTGCTGCTGGTGGCGCGGATGACGCTTTCTTCCGTGAAATCCAGTCCATAGGAGAATTCCGGGAAGACGGCCGGACCGTTCTCTTCTTTCGTATTCCAGAGGAGGGATGCTCCAAGGTGCTTGTCGTCAGCCGTTTCCGGAGCCATGGACTCGCCGTGCTCGCTCCGGGCCTCGCGTCCGACGCGGAAATCGGCGCCGGCGAGCGCGCCCAGCGAGCCGTCGCCCGTGCAGTCGGCGAAAAGCGGCGCTTCGAGGGAGATGAGTTCCCCGTTGGAGATGTGCCGGCAATGCACGCTCAGGATGCGGTCGGCGTCCATCGTCACCGCGCAGGCGTGGTATGGCATGAAAATGTCGACGCCTTCCTCCCGGAGGATCCCTTCTTTCCTGTCGTCCCCGAATTTCTCCGCGGCGTCGGCGTTGCTGCATTTCTTGTGGCCGAATTCCTTGATCAGGTTGCCGAGGTTCGGATACGGATCCAGTTCGATGCGACCGCCCAGGTGGACCCGTATCTCGGCGCTGTTGTTGCCGCCAAGCACGGGCCGGTTGTTGACGATGGCGACTTTCAGTCCCTGCCGGGCCGCCGCGACCGCCGCGCAGATCCCGGAGATGCCGCCGCCCACGACGACGAAATCATAGGTTCCCAGGGAGCGGGGCTTGTCATACTGCGGATCCATCTCCCGGTGGAGCCTGTGCAGCCCTTCCCCGTCCGCGGGCAGGCGGATATGCCTGCTCCGGCTCAGGCAGACGGCATCGCAGCGGCCGTCGAATCCCGTCCGGTCCTGCAGGGAAAGCGTGATGGCGCTGTCTCCGGTGCGGAAGGCGCCGGCGTATTGCCAGTGCCATTCGCCGCCCGTCGTGCCGCAAACCTTTCCCAGCGGTTGGCCGTCCACAGCCAGTGAAAAGGCTCCGGGCCCTTCCTTGTCCGACCAGGGTGCCGTCCAGTTGCGGGTCAGGACCCAGGCGTGGTAACGGCCGGGGCATGGAAGCGCCACGCGGGTGGACGCGTCGTCCACCGGTACGCCGGCACCGTGGGCCAGCATCCACGAAGTGCCCCGCACGTCCATTCCCTGCTGGTCCACCACCCAGCCGCCGGCGTCGTCGAACGACTCGGCTTCCAGGAAAACGAATCCGCGGTCCCGGCAGCCGAGGACCAGGGTAAGGGAAAGGAGGAAATAGAAGAGTCTTCTCATGGGAACAAATATAGGGGATATTCCCGGAATACGGTTGGATTATTGGGCAGAAATGAGTACATTTGCGAGATTTTAATCCGAAACTAACAATCAAATAATACATTTTCCAAATGAAAGAAATCAAAAAGAGAGTCTATCGCTTTGGCGGAAAGCATGCCGAAGGCGACGGTAAGATGCGCGAACTCCTCGGCGGCAAGGGTGCCAACCTCGCCGAGATGAATTTGCTCGGGATGCCTGTCCCGGCCGGCTTTACGATCACGACGGAATGCTGCACCGAGTACTACCTGCTCGGCGGCGGCTATACCCCGGAACTCCGCAAGGATGTGGCGGAAGCCCTCAAGGCCACGGAGCAGATCATGGGCAAGAAGTTCGGCGACCCGAACGACCCGCTTCTGGTGAGCTGCCGCTCCGGCGCCCGCAGTTCCATGCCGGGCATGATGGACACGATCCTGAACATCGGCCTCTGCTCCAAGACCATCCCGGGCCTCATCGCCAAGACGCAGAACCCGCGTTTCGTCTATGACGCCTACCGCCGCCTGATCATGATGTACTCCGACGTCGTCATGGAGAAGGCCGAGGGCATCGAGCCGGCCGACGGCCAGGGCATCCGCCAGCAGCTGGACCGCATGATGCAGGACGTCAAGGACGCGAAGGGCTACAAGAGCGACACCGAGCTGACCGCGGACGAGCTGAAGGACCTCGCGGAGGCCTTCAAGGTCCGCATCAAGGAAGTCCTCGGCGTGGAATTCCCGGACGATGCGCAGGCCCAGCTCTGGGGCTCCATCGGCGGCGTCTTCAAGTCCTGGAACGGCAAGCGCGCCATCCGCTACCGCCAGATCGAGCATATTCCGGATGACTGGGGCACGGCCGTCAATGTCCAGTCCATGGTCTTCGGCAACATGGGTGAAACGTCCGCCACGGGCGTCGCCTTCTCCCGCAACCCGGCCAACGGTGACAACAAGTTCTACGGCGAGTGGCTCATCAACGCCCAGGGCGAGGACGTCGTCGCCGGCATCCGCACCCCGAACCCGCTGAACGAGGCCACCAAGAGCGAGAAGAACAAGCACCTCGCCTCCCTCGAGACCGCCATGCCGGAGGTCTACAAGGAGCTGGACGACATCCGTCTCCACCTGGAAAAGCACTTCCAGGACATGCAGGACATCGAATTCACCATCCAGGAAGGCAAGCTGTGGATGCTCCAGTGCCGTATCGGCAAGCGCACCGGCCTCGCCGCCCTGCAGATGGCCGTCGATATGGTCGAAGAAGGGCTGATCGACGAGAAGACCGCCGTGATGCGCGTCTCTCCCGCCCAGCTTGACGAAGTCCTCCACCCGATCCTCGACCCGGCTTCCGAGAAAAAGGCCGAGGTCCTGGCCCAGGGTCTCCCGGCCTCCCCGGGCGGCGCCGTCGGCCAGATCGTCTTCACTTCCGAGGACGCCATCGAGTATGCCAAGGCCGGCAAGAAGTGCATCCTGCTCCGCGAGGAGACCTCCCCGGAGGACATCGACGGCATGCACGCTTCCGTCGGTATCCTGACCGAGCGCGGCGGCATGACCTCCCACGCGGCCCTCGTGGCCCGCGGCTGGGGCAAGTGCTGCATCGTCGGCTGCGACGCGATGAAGATCAACTTCAAGGACAGGACCGTCTCCTTCGCCGGCAGCGACAAGGTCTGCAAGGAAGGTGACTGGCTGAGCCTCAATGGCTCCAAGGGTCTCGTCTATGGCGCCGCCATCGACACGATGGACGCTTCCGAGAACCCGCTCTTCGGCAAGTTCATGGCCCTCTGCGACAAGTTCCGCAAGCTCGGCGTCCGCACGAACGCCGACACCCCGGAGGATGCCGCCCGCGCCCTCAAGTTCGGCGCCCAGGGCATCGGCCTCTTCCGCATCGAGCACATGTTCTATGGCCAGAACAGCGAGATTCCGCTGGGCAAGCTCCGCAAGATGATCCTCTGCGACACCGACGCCGAGCGCAAGTCCGCCCTCGCCGAACTCGAGCCCTTCATGAAGACCGCCGTCAAGGAGACCCTGCGCGTGATGGACGGCAAGCCCGTCGTCTTCCGCCTCCTCGACCCGCCGCTCCACGAGTTCGTGCCGAAGGGTGAGGACAAGAAGGAAGAACTCGCCCGTGAACTCGGCGTTTCCGTCGCTGAGATCGAGAAGCGCGGCGAATCCCTCCACGAGGTCAACCCGATGATGGGCCACCGCGGCGTCCGTCTCCACGTGAGCTTCCCGCTCATCGCCGAGACCCAGTACCGCGCCATCTTCTCCGCGACCGCCGAACTCCAGAAGGAAGGCCTGCACCCGCACCCGGAAATCATGATCCCGGTCACGATCTCCGCCCGCGAGCTCAGCTTCCAGCGTGCGATCTGCGACCGCATCAAGGCCGAGGTCGAGGTCCACTATGCCCAGCAGATCGATTACCAGTTCGGTACGATGATCGAGATCCCGCGCGCCGCGCTGACCGCCGACCGCATGGCCCGCGCCGCCGAGTTCTTCAGCTTCGGCACCAACGACCTTACCCAGATGACTTTCGGTTTCTCCCGTGACGACATCGGTACCTTCATGGGCGATTACCTCGGCAACAAGATCCTCGATTCCGACCCGTTCCAGACCATCGATGTCAAGGCCGTCGGCCAGCTCGTCAAGATCGGTGTGGACAAGGGCCGCTCCTGCCGCGGCAACCTGATGTGCGGCATCTGCGGTGAGCACGGCGGCGACCCGCGCTCCATCGAGTTCTTCAACACCATCGGCATCGACTACGTCTCCTGCTCCCCGTTCCGCGTCCCGATCGCCCGCCTCGCCGCGGCCCAGGCGCAGATCAAGCAGAACGCGTAAGGCGCTGTTTTTCAACTGAAGGAGAGGGTTCCGGGGTCAGAAAGATCCCCCCGGAATCCTCTCCTTCCGCATTCTCCGCTTCGCAGTGGTGTTCAGGGATATGGAGGCCGTCAGGTCGCGCTCAAGCACACGCCGGCCGTCCTGGCGGATAACCCCTTTCCCCGGCTCCCTTGTAACCGTTCCCCTTAATATCCGCCGCCACCCTCCGTCTGGCCCTCTCCACCTCCCGCACGGGACACACAGTACCCGTGGCAGGTAAACACCTGCAAATCAAATGATAAAGCATGAGCGCTCCACCCCTTTTTCAGGGGGCTCTTTGGGGGAAACAACTGATAACAAGACACTTATCCGCCACGGCCGGCGGGGGTGTCGCGTGTCCCGTTTGGAGCGTATGGCAGCATGGCAACAAGGCAGCAGGGCAACAAGGGAGCATAGCAGCAAGGCAGCAAGGGAGCAATGCAGTATGTCAGCAATGCAGCAAGGCAGTATAGCAGCGGGGACATCCGCGGTGTCATTCTGGCCGCTATTTGCTGCCCCGGGTGTCCCCCAGGACATTTCAAGTCGCAGTTTTGTGTATTATTGCGACCGCCGTTGTACAATGCCGCCTGTCTGCCGCTCCGCTCCGTCTCGATGCAATGTGTTACCCACTGCTCTGCTTCTTTGCTGTGCTATATCTGCCTACTGTTTTACTTCGTCGCAGTGCGATGTGCCGCGAACGGCAAATATTGGCGTATATTTCCCTCTCGCAGAGTAATTTGCTGGTCATCGGGCCGTTTTTGTGCTCTGAGCGCGAAATAACAGCGGGAATATCCCTTTCACGGGGGAGGGCGAAGGTTTCCGCAAACGAAGTGACGGAGGCCTGCAGAAAAATGGGACGTCTCCGTCAAAAAAGGCTGTTTTTGACGGAGACCGGTCGTTTCGTGGGACGTCTCCGTCACTTGGAGCGATGGAGACATCCTTGTGTTTCAGGATTGTATTTTCAAACTTTGCGAGTGTCAAAGGAGAGTTGCCGGATTCTTCCAAGTGTTGACTGTCGAGCATGTTTTCGCCCGCTGCCATCGGAAGATCCGGCATCTTTTTATGCAAATAGTCCGAGCGATGATTTCGACCGGACTATATCCTCCTGTACGAGAATGATAATCAGAAGCCCTTTACCCTGGAGCAGTACAAAACAATCCCCGATGACACGGTGCATATCCCCATCGCCGTCTTCGGGAGCCGGACGGGCCTCAACAATGCCGTTTATACGCTGGTTTTCGAATAACCGGCAGCTGTTTTACGTAAACCGGGTCCAAAGAGCATCTGTTTATCTATTATTATAGCGACAAAAACGGATACTTGACACTTTCCTCATCATGACACAGTGTTTTCCGAACACGGACCGGACCCTGCTCCTGCTGCTGGCAGCGGCGGCGGGCCTGCCGGCCGGGGCCCGGGAGGCCGCCTCGCCCGAAGGCGCCCGCCGGCCCGACATCCTTTTCATCCTGCCGAGGAAATGACCTTGGACCTTGGCTGCTCCGGCCGGACGGATGTGCGGACCCCGAACATCGACCGCCTGGCTGCGGAGGGCGTCGTGTACACCAATGCACGCTGCGTCGCACCGCTCAGTTCCCCGACGCGCTCGGCCATGATGACCGGCCTGCACCACGAAATCACCGCCTCCCATAACCATCGTACCAACCGGGACAGGCCGCTGCCGGGAAACTCTACATCCTCGCCGGCATCAAGACCCGCAAGGACCCCCGCGAATTCCAGTCCAGTTGGCTCCGAACCATCGGCGTCTTCAACCTCGAGACCTTCCGGCTTGAACGCGAATTCCGCCTCGACTTTTACGAACTCGAACCGGAGGGCATCGACTTTATCGGCGACGACATATACCTCACCTACAACAGTGATGCCCTTTACAAGGTCATCCTGCCGTAGGTATGGGGTGACGGGGGATTGACAATACCGGGACTATTTCGTATTTTTGCGGATACAATCAAAAGATCGCCACTATGTTCCGTTCATTCAAAGACTTGACGGGCGCCGCGCCTTGCTGCCGGCTCCGCGCGTTTTCTTCCATCCTTGTCCTGCTGGCCGTCGCCCTGCCGGCCATGACGGGCTGCCAGGAGAAACCCGAACCCGGCCCCGGGCCTGAGCCGGAGTCGCAGGTGAAAATCGTCCTGGAGGGCTCCGACTCCATCGAGCTTCCCGCGGATGGCGGATACAAGACGATCCGTTTCACTGTCAACCATGACTGGACGGTAACGGCCGATGCCAAATGGATCCATCTTTCCCCGACCGGCGGTACGGCTTCGGAGCAGCCGGCATCCGTGAATGTCGGCAGCGTCGGCAATTCCGGCGCGGAACCCCGTTCCGGGAACGTGACCATCACGGCCGGTGATAAGACCCAGGTTATCAAGGTGACCCAGGGGGTGCGCCCCCCGGACCCCGTGCACGTGACCGGCGTGAAGGTTTCCCCCGAATCTGCCGTCATGCTCCCCGGGGAGACCCTGCAGCTGACCGCCGTCGTCGAGCCGGAGAATGCGGCCAACAAGAATTATCGCTGGATGTGTTATCAATACAACGTCGTCAGCGTGTCAGAGGATGGCCTGGTCACGGCACTGGAGAAGGGAGAAGCCAAGGTAATGGCCCTTACGGAGGATCAGAGCCGTGTGGCATCCTGCCAGATTACGGTCAAAGCCCTGCCACCGACGGCCGTCGACCTGGGCCTGAATGTCAAGTGGGGCAGTTTCAACATGTCGGTAACGAAACCCTGGTCTTTCACCTTCCACTACTCCTGGGGCCAACCCGTTTACAAGAATAAACGTTACTCGTTGGATGACTACATGTGGTGGTCCGATGGCGCCTTCAGCAAATACAACAAAAAAGACGGGAAGGTCCTGGTGGACCAGGAAGACGACGCCGCTTTCAACGATTTCGGCGAGGGATGGAGGATTCCCACGAAAACCGACTTCGAAAACCTGCTCGCCACCCGGTCGAATTCCGGTTACAAATGGGAATGGTCGATCATGGAGGGGTTATACAGGGGCTGGAAAATCACGTATCTGAAAAACGGGAACAGCATCTTCCTCCCTGCCGGGGGCATCACATCGGAAAATATCTGCGCGGGACAGTTCTCCTGGGGGTATTACTGGTCCTCCGAACGGCTCGCCAGTGATGAGACACAGGCTTATGTCCTGTACTTCGACGAGCAAACAGTCGAGATCCGGCAGCGCCCGCGGCAACATGGATGCGAATTGCGGGCCGTTTACCGGAAATAGTTTTCCGACCGCTCCGACGCTCCGGAACAGGGCTCAGACCTCAGAAAAATTCGGTCTGAACCCTGTTCCTCCGCTTTCTACGCTATCTTATCTGATGGGCTCGATGACACTCATGTCTGTGGAATAGGTAAGCTTGATAGCCGTTTCTTTTCCTGGAACAAGTGGAAATGCGGCTTTTATCCAAAGGATGTTCGGCTGACCAATTGTAGCGGAGACGTCTGATTTGGGTGAGACCGCCGTGTATTCTCTCACGGTCAGGTATTCTGCTTCATCCATGGCATAAAAGGAGAACCGTTCCCCCTTCTGAGGATTGTTGATCTTATTCACTTTTATGCATTGGTCTCCCTTGTATTCTTTAATTGTGATAATACAAGTCACGAAGACATCCTGTCCCTTGAAAGTGGAATAAGAATAATCAATGATTCCGAATTCATCGACGAAAGAGTAGGGTATCCCTGTGTTTTTTGCACAACCGGCAAGCAAGGCGGCGGCCGTCAGAAACAGGAGAATGAATCTTTTCATACTGGACAATTATCGCGGTCACACAAAGATACGCAACTTTTTCCGCAAATACAAACCTTGACCGGACCATCCCCGCGTAACGAAAAGACAATCGCTCTGGAGACAGTTGACTATAAGTCAGTTGCAAAGACGGTTCAACGGTCTTTCACGGGTCGGACGGAGTATCCGAAGGCGCGGGTGCCATTGCCTCTTTTCTCGATACCTTTATAGAAAGCTATAGAACATGCACTAGAAGAAAAGTCTGAACCCACGGTAGAAGACCAGTAATAGCCATTGCCTCCGGCATACCTTAAATCTGCCTCGCGCCGAAAACCGGCCGCCGGGATGCAGGTTCCGCTCAAAGGAGCGGGAGGCGGGGGAGTTCCGCGATGTCGTCGATGAGATAATCGGCGCCGGCGGCGGCGAGGGCGTCGCGGCCGGCGTTGCCGTATGTGACGGCGCAGGTTGCGGCACCGGCCGCGCGGCCCATGAGGATGTCCACGGGCATGTCGCCTACGACGAGGCATTCGGACGGCGGGACGGACAGGGCGCGCAGCGTCTTCAGGACGGGTTCCGGGTCCGGTTTGGCCTTTTCGACGCTGTCTGCGCCGAGGACATAGGAGATGGTGTCCGCGATGGACATGTCCCGCAGGAATCCGTTCAGGGATGCGGAGCGGCGGGAGGAGGCGATGGTGAGGATGTAGCCCCGCTCTTTCAAGGTGGTCAGCGTCTCTTTGACATGCGGGAACAAAGTGGGAATGAGCGTCTTCCGGGTTTTTTCAAAGATGTCGCGGTACAGGGCGGCAAGGCGGAGCGTCTCTTCTCCGGACAGCCCCGGGTAGAGCTGCTGGAAGCCCTCCTCGAGGATCAAGCCGATCGTCGCGGCGATGGCCTCCTCCGTGACGGGCGCGTAGCCTGCGGTGCGGAGGGTCTCCCGCATCGTCGCGACGATGTTCGCCCGCGTGTCGCCGAGGGTCCCGTCGAAATCGAAGACGATCAGCCGGATCATGCCTGCCGGATGAAATTGGTCGCCTGCCGCGGCTCGTCGCGGCCGGGCAGCGGCTGCCCGCCGGTCGCCTTCAGGAGCGCCGCCATGTTGTTCGCGAGCGTGCGCATGGTCTGGAGCCCTTCGCCGTCGAGGGCGGCCTCACCGGGATCGCGCCCGTAAACGATGTTCCAGTATTGGGACGTCACGACCGGCATGTTCATCATCTGGAAGGGCATGTTCATCGCCTGGAAGGCGGCGGTAGCCCCGCCCCTGCGGCAAACGGCGACAGCCGCGGCAGGCTTCCCGGCGAAGGCGGCCCCGTTGGAGTAGAACATCCGCTGGATGACGGCGAGGAGCGCCCCGTTCGGCTGGCCCCAATAGACGGGAGTGCCGGCGACGAAGGCGTCCGCCTCCGCCATTTTGTGCGAAATGGCATTGCACACGTCGTCGTCGAAGGTGCATGCGCCGGGATGCTCCCCGCACTTGTTGCAGGCGATGCAGCCCCGGACGGGCTTCGTGCCGATCCACACGGTTTCGCTGTCGATGCCGTGCTTTTCCAGCTGCCGGGCGAACTCCGCGAGGGCGAGGGCCGTGTTGCCCTTCGCGCGCGGGCTTCCATTGAGAATGAGTACCTTCATGGTGTGATATGCTTGAAAGTCAACGCCTTATAGTTTCTTCAAGGCGCTCGCCAGCTGGTCCGGGCAACTCGTCCCGCGGTTCTTGCAGTTGATTCCTTCCAGGCGGGCGATGACCTCGTCCTTCCGCATGCCGGCACAAAGGGCGGACAGTCCCTGGGTGTTCCCATGGCAGCCGCCGGTGAACCGGACCTGCCGGATGACGTCCCCTTCCAGTTCGATGTCGATCTGCGCGGAGCAGACCGCATCGCAGGTCCGGAACGATGCGCTGCGGATGCCGTCCCGGGTGCTGTCGGTGATCTTTCCTACGTCAAACATGGCTTTTTTCCAATGTGTTTCATGAAACAGGAATAATAAGCTGCATCACCGGTGGCTGCTGCTTCGCAGCCCTGTCCGGGTAAATGCCACCGGTGATGCAGCTTGTTATTCCACCATTCCTTGAATGCTCTGTTTTCATACAAAGATAATCGTTTTCCGGGGAAAGCTTCTTATCTTTGCGGGGAAATGACCACAAAAATGTACAAAGAACTGCTTTCCCTGCTGATTGCTGCGGCCCTGGGCGTCCCGTCCCTCGCGGGCTGCAACCCGCCTGCCGTCGAGCCGCAGACGGACAAGGAAACGCCCGGCGATGTCACGCCCGGACCCGATACGCCCGATACGCCCCCGACCCCGGAGATTCCGGTGGATCCCGCCCTCGGCAATGCCCAGTGGTACATCGACGAGTCCGAGGCGACCGCGTCCGCCACGGCGTGGCAGACGGACAACAAACTGCCTTGCCGCCGCGGGACCTATGCCGGGACAGCTTTCCTCAGCACGGAATCCGGCGGGCACGGAAGCGACCCCCGGCGGGAAGTGCGCAGCAACCGCATCGTCGCCTCCAATTTCAACGAGGATGACGCCTTCGTCTTCACCGTCCCTTCCGTCAGCCTGGCCGCCGGCTCCTCGGTGGACTTTTCCGGCTCCTTCTATGCCACGTCGGCGGATGCACCGCTGTACTGGATTTTCGAGTACAAGGATGGAAACGACTGGAAATCAGTGGAGAAGGATCTCTATGCGGTGCCCGGAACGGACAAGAAGTATTCGTTCCCAGTGAAGTATTTCAGCGCGTCCGAATACACCACCTTCGTCCAGTCCTTCACCCTGGAGCATGCTATCCAGGGCGGGGATCTCGTGATGCGCTGCCGGGTCGCGGCGCCCGTCGCCGGGGATGGCAGTACGCTCTCGCCCAACGCCTCGGCGTACGTAGGGCTGGTGAATGCCACCTGGGTCTCCGCCAACATCGGGACGTACCAGGCCATTCCCGTCAAGGATACCCGGCGGATGCTGATCCTGGGCAACTCGTTCACCTACTACTACGGCCCCGTTTACATGCTGAAGGAACTCGCCCGCAGCCAGGGACACGACATCCAGCTGCGTGCTTTCGTGAAGGGCAGCCAGTATTTCCGTGATTTCCAGCATCTTGAACTGGCCCAGAATGTCATCAGGGAAGGAAGGTACGCGTATGCCCTGCTCCAGGATGCGTCCATGCAGCATGCCTATTATTTCAACGACGCCCGCTCCAACGCGCCGGTTTATACCGAGACCGAGGAACTTTTCAACGAGGTCCGGCAGTATTCTCCCGGCGTCCGGCTGGTCCTTGAAAGCACATGGGCGTACAGCTACCAGGATTACAAGGGATTCGGCAGTTTCGAGGCCTTTGACGATGCCAACATCAAGGGAACCACCTATCTGTGCGACAAACTGGACGCCTGGCTCTCTCCCATCGGACTTGCCTTCAAGAAAGCCCGTGAAAGCGGCTTCACGGACCTGTATCATACGGACAACCACCATCCCAACCGGAACGGGGCCTACCTCAAGTCCTGCGTGAACTACCTGCTGCTCTACGGGGAGCGGTTCGATGTCAACGTGAGCGACTGCACCCTGGACGCCAAGACTGCCGCCCGGCTCCGCTCCATCGCGGAGGAGGTCGTCCTCGGCGCCCTGGATACCTACCGGAATCCGGATGCCACGGGCCTGGTTCCCGGCGGGAGCGGTTCCCAGCCGGATCCATCGGAGACCGTGGACGGCAACCATGGGATCGAGAATGCCGCCCAGCTGGTTTCCTGGGCCGTACGGACCAACACCGGCGGCGACGTGTCCAGCTACAAGGATGCTTCCGGCGCCGTGGTCCTCCTGCAGGATATCGACCTTACCGGCGTGACATGGCCCGTCGTCGGACTCCCCGGCGGCGCCCTTGCGAACGGCACCAAGATCGTCCCCACGGTAGCCTTTACCGGCGTATTCGACGGGAAGGGCCATACGATCAAGGGTTTAGCCCTGGTCCATGAAACCGACAACAAGCAGGTGACGGGCTTTTTCGGGGCCACCTCGAACGCCACCGTCCGCAACGTCGATTTCACCGGCTGCACCGTGGACTTCTCCTCGAAGGAACTGAACGCCTCGCACGTCGCCGTCGCCACGGTCGCCGCCTATGCCCACAATACCGTGTTCGAGAACATCAACGTCGAGGCCGCCTTCAGCGGCGAGGCCCTCTCGGCTTCTTCCATCAATGTGTCCGTCGGCGGCGTCGTGGGCATGATGTACGCGGATGCCGCGAATGCCGGGGCCATCAGGAACTGCACGTTCAGCGGCTCCATCAAGGGCGATATCGGCGTCAAGTACTCGACCTCCAATACCGGCAAATGCGCGGGCATCGTCGCGGGCGTCTCTTCCGCCAGCAGCCTCTGCCTGATCAAGGACTGCGAGAACCGGGCGGAGATCGCCGCGGGCGTCCACCGGGCCGCCGGCATCGTCTGCGACGGCTTCTGCTCCCTCATCGAGGGCTGCGTCAACAACGGCGGCATCACCGTGAACCAGTCGGCGAAGAAGGCGTCCGGCTCGGCGAAGGGCGTCCGTCTCGGCGGCATCCTGGCCTACTGCACCACGACCACGGTGTCCGGATCCCACCTGGACGGCTGCCGCAACAACGGGCGGATCGTCACCACAGAAGCCTCCAGCGCCGCGGGCGGCGTCGTCGGGGCGATCAAGTGCTATGACCTGAAGAACTGCATCAATACGGGCGACGTGGTCTGTCCTGAGGGGCAGCGCGGCCTGCTGATCGGCATGATCAACAAGAACAATGTCGAGTGCACCCTGTCCTCCTGCTTCCTGAAGGGCTCCATCGGGGCGAAGGTGGACGGAAGCGACGCCGTCGCGGCTACGCCGGACAACTGCCTGTCCCTCGGCGTGACCCTCTACAACGGAGCCACCTGCAAGGATTGGAACGCCACGAATATCAAATACTTCACAGAATAGGATCATGGAACGCAGGATGATGATAATGCGCCGTTTCCTTTCGGCGGGGCTCGCGGGCCTGCTGCTCGCCTGTACCGCCGAAGAGGTCATTCCGCCCGCACCGGCAGGGGAGGAGGTTTTTTTCGCGACCATCGAGGGCGCCTCTTCCCGCGTGTATGCGGATGCGGAGCTCCGTGTCCTCTGGAATGCGGACGACCGCGTGTCCATTTTCAACCGTTCGACGTTTAACCGGGAATACCGGTTCACGGGCGCGGACGGGGACAATGCCGGCTCATTCGCTCCGGTCCAGGAGGGGGACACGGGCGCCGGCAATCCGCTGGAGCATATCTATTCCGTCTATCCCTACCGGGAATCGACGCTTGCCGGCGACGGAATCCTTTCCCTGACCCTGCCGCAGGAGCAGTCCTACCGGAGGGATTCCTTCGGCCGCACGGCCAATACCATGGTCTCCTGTTCGGATGACAACGAGCTGATGTTCAAGAATCTGTGCGGCTATCTTTGCGTCCGGCTCCATGGCGAAGTCTCCGTGGCTTCCCTTTCCCTCCGGGGCAATCGCGACGAGCCTCTCGCCGGCAAGGCCTTCGTGCATGCGGCGGTCGGGGAAGCGCCCGCCCTGACCTTCGACGCTTCCGCCGCCCGGGAGATTACCCTTGCCTTTGACAGTCCGGTCGCCCTCGGGACGACCGCCGACGCGGCGACGGCTTTCTGGCTGGTCGTCCCTCCGACCCTTTTCGAGGCGGGCTTCACCCTGACGGTGACCGACGACCAGGGTGGCGTTTTTGAAAAGACGACGTCGAAGCGGCTGGAAATCAAGCGGAACACGCTATCCCGGATGGAGGCCCTCCTTGTGGAGACAAGCGGCGGCGAACCCGTCCCCGAAGCGGGGATGACGGTCTATGGCAAGGTCGTGTGCGAAGGTGCGGGGGTCCCCGATGTGGTCGTTTCCGACGGCTACGAGGTGGTCCGTACCGATGCGGACGGCGTGTACCAGATGGCGTCGCAGAAGCGGCACGGCTATGTCTTCATTTCCGTCCCTTCCGGGTACGAGGTGCCCTCCGAGGGCATCCTTCCGCAGATCCACCACCAGTTGTCCCTGCCTGCCGGCGAGGCGGAACGGGTGGATTTCACCCTGACGGAAGTGGCTGGCCAGCAGCACCATACCATGCTGATATTCGGCGATATCCACCTTGCGAACCGGACGGGCGACCGCTCCCAGTTCGCTTCCTTCGTCCGGGATGTCAACGCCTGGACGGCGGCGCATACGGGCGAAAGGATCTATGCCATGACCCTCGGCGACATGACCTGGGACCTCTACTGGCTGGACAACCGGTACAGTTTCCCCCAGTATCTGGCCGATGCGAACGGCCTACAGAACCTCCAGGTCTTCCATACGATCGGCAACCATGACCACAGCATGTACTTCACCGGGGATTTCGACACCGTCGTCGAATACAAGCGGACCATGGCGCCGACCTACTATTCCTTCAACATCGGCGATGTCCATTACATCGTCCTCGACGATATCGAGTGCACGAATTCGGTCCTCAATCCGGACCGTACCGACGGGGCATACAACCGCACCTACACGGACAATGTCGTCCAGGAGCAGCTGAACTGGCTGCGGAAGGACCTTGCCTTCGTGCCCGCCTCGACGCCGCTCTGCCTGACAACGCATGCTCCGCTGTACACCGCCTCCGGGGGAGCGTCCCTGAACAATGTCACCACGCTCGTGGACATCCTGAAGCGTTACGACAATGTCCAGGTTTTCACGGGCCATACCCATGTGATGTACAATGTCGACAACAGCGGCACGACCCACGTGTTCGAGCACAATGCCGGCGCGGTGTGCGCCACCTGGTGGTGGAGCGCCCATGAGGTTCCGGGCATCCATGTTGCGCAGGACGGCGCTCCGGGCGGCTACAGCATCGTGGACGTCAACGGGAAAACCTTCCAATGGCAGTTCAAGGGGACGGGACGCGCCCTCAGCCACCAGTTCCGGACCTACGACCGCAATACGATCGTCATGACACCGGAAGCGTATATCCCGAGTGCGAATGCCTCCGGCGTATCGAAATTCACCTCCCTGACCACCGAATGGTCCGCCGCCAGCAGCAGCAACTACGTGTATATCAATGTCTGGAATTACGACCCTTCCTGGACGGTCGAGGTGACGGAGAACGGCCGCGCGCTGAGCGTCACCCGCGTCAACAGCTACGACCCGCTCCACCTGGTCGCCTACACGGCCCAGCGGCTCAACAAGAACAAGACCCTCACCTTCCCGACGAAGAAAACCAACCATATGTTCCGTGTTGCGGCCTCCTCGGCGACCTCCACGCTCCAGATCCGGGCCACAGACCGTTTCGGCCGGGTCTATACCGAAACGATGACCCGGCCGAAGGCTTTCTCCACAGATATTTATAAGTAACGGACCGGATACAGTCTATATATAATTGGCGGAAAATACTATCTTTGCAGTCGGAGGCGGTGCCGAGAGACCACATGGCCCGCCCCGAGAAGTATGATGAAAATCAAGTACAGCATCCTGACCCTCTTTGCCTGCCTGCTGATGGCAGCCGCCTGTACCGAGCCGGAGCCGGAGCCCGTAAAACCCGACACGCCCGAGAACCCGACGGATCCAGACAAGCCGGACAAGCCAGACAACCCCGATAACCCCGATAATCCCGACAATCCGGACAATCCGGACGGGCCCGGGGCGCCGGAGGAACTCGTCTCCGGAACCCTGCCGGAAGGCGATTTCACCCTGACGGAGGGCACCATTTACCTGCCGGATGAATTCGTGGCCACCGTCACGGAAAACAACAAGGATTTCGGTTTCTTCGCGACCACCTCCAAAGCCCTTCCGAAACCGGGGGATGTCCTGGTGTACAACAAGCCCACGGAACAGTTCCCCGAAGGTCTCCTCTGCAAGGTAACCCGGGTGGAAGACGGCTATGTCTATTATGAGCCGGCGGCGCTGGAAGAGGCATTCCATCATCTGCAGATCGACACGACGTCGGTGAATCTCGCCGACCATATCGCCTATGTCGTCGACGGGGAGGGGAAAACGGTGAACTTCACGAAGACCCGGGCCACCGCCACCTCCGGGATCGGCATCGCCATCCCCTCGAATGTCACCTGGGAACTGTATTCCACCGGCGTCAACCACGAAGGGCTGGAAGCCAACGTGAAGCTGACCCTGACTCCGTCGATGAACATCTACCTGGGATTGCGGTTCCAGGCGGTCATCGCCGACGGTGAGGTCCTGGCGATGAACTTCCTGCTGGATCCCACCATCCACCTCGGTGCCACGATCAACGCCTTCGGCGAGGTGGCCGCCACCAAGAGTTTCCCGCTCTATACCTTCTATTTCAATCCGGTCGCGCTCGGCCCGCTCGTGTTTATCCCCAAGATCACGCTGGAGGGCTATGTCAAAATCGACGGACAGATCGGCCTGGAGGTCAACGTGAATTACGACAAGGCCTTCTCGATCGGCGCCGGGTATGAAACCGGTGACTGGAGATTCATCAACCGGGGGATCGACACGCCGGAATCCGACCAGAACCCGTCCTCTTTCGGCACCAAGGTGGAAGGCGGCGTCACGTTCGGCCTCAAGCCGGCGCTGGAGTTCCGGCTCTACGACATCATCGGTGCCGCCATCGGCGTGGATACCGGCCTCCGTACGGCCGTGACGCACAAGATGGACATGTCGAATCCCGACGTCAATTCCTCTGCCCTCGCGGACTTCAGCATGTCCACCGCCCTCAATGTCAAGGGGTTCGTGGAGATGAACGCCAAGGTCGGCGGGAAGGTGCTCTACGATGCATTCTCCAAGGCCACGCCGGAAAAGAGTTTTCCCCTGTACGAGTCCTGGCTGATGCCGGAGATCTGCACCTCCACGATGAAGATCGAGCCGTCTCCCCGCGGCGCAACCGTTTCCGGCATGCTCAAGCGGAGGGTCTTTACGAAGGGGAACCTCTATGCCCATGTATTCGATCCAACTGATTATGAATACGCCCCGGGAGGAGGTATCGTCTATCCCCGGGAGCGGGTCATCCCGATCAACTGGAAGGAGCCCCGGTCCGCCAAGGATTCCACCGAGTTCGAGGTCAGTTTCGAAGGGTTCGAAGCCGGGAGGACCTACCAGGTCAACCTGTTTATGAGCGTGATGGGCAGCAAGCATGTCCCCGTCCGCGGCGATTCCACGCTCTTCTTCCGCACCTTCAATGAGAAACAGGCCAAAATGGTCGCCTCGCTGGTGTCGAACGTGGCAGATGCGATGGGCTGGCAGGATACCCCCTGGTACGATGTGTCCCAGTATGACGTGCTCTATATGCAGGACAAGGGCATCAACGTGACGACCTCCGACGACGGCGCCTACCTGAAATGGGTGACCCTGACCCCGGACCGTTCCTGGCCGCTCAAGAGCAACATCGTCATCGGTTCAAACGTCGGTTCGGCGCTCGAAGACGGTCAGTGGTGGCAACTGTTCGGTACCATGGACCAGAATGACAATGTCAGGTCCATCATTATCAAGGATCCGACCTGTTCCGGCTTCTCCGCCGGCGGCAGTAATCTGGAGCACCTGGAAATCCACTCCCCCCTGTACAAAGGATCCATTGGCATCGGCTACGGCTACCCGAAACTCCGGGAATTGGATATGAGCGGTACCGGAATCACGAGCATCATCATCGGTGACGACGACTATGACGATCATGTCCCGGACAAACTGACGAGCATCAAATTCGACAACTGCACGAAACTGGAGTCCATCAGCATCGACTATCCTTACCGGCACGATGTCCCGTCTTTGTCCATCAACGGATGCGCCGCCCTCAAGAAACTGGAGTATACCCGCTGCGCTTTCCAGGGCGACCCGCCCGTCACAGGCCTCGGAACCGCCCACCTGGACTACATCAACTTTACCCATTGCGACGGCCTGATCAACCTGCCTTCCGGCTCTGATAATGTGACCATCATCGGCCAATACGTCTCGCTGGCCATCGCCGGCGGCAATCCGGATATCAAGACGCTTGGGATCAGCTATGATTCCAGCGTGTGGAACGAGTACGAGAGCACCTGTTTTAAAAGCGTGAACCTCAGCAACCTGACAAGCTTGGAGAACGATCCGGAAATCCGTGCGGAACAGATAAATATCAGCGGTTTGCCATCCAAAAAACTAAAGCTTTACGCCACCCGGTCCATCGAGGTGGGGGCCTGTCCGAACCTCCAGGAACTGGAAATCAGGGTCTCGCCCGACTTCGCACTTTCCGGCCTGGGCTCCTTCCCCGGCCTGCCGAGTCTCACGCGTTTCACCATCGACCCTGACCTCAAGGAGGCCGACGGCAAATACACGTGTGCCCTGATCGGCCTGGTTCCCGAGATCATCGACCGGGTCCGGAACAAGGGCGGATCTGCCGGTTATCCGGTCCGCTACATGTACACCTTCGACCGGACACTCGGAGAGAACGGCAAGCGCGGCAAGTGGCGGATGGACTTCGACAGAGGCTACGGCTTCTATTATTCAGGCGAGCCGAGTCCCCGCTGCTACCACTATCCCAAACCGGACAACTACGACTACTACAACAATTAGGAGAAGGACCTCATTGCCTCGGTCATGAACCGTACGGACGACAGAATCGCGCATGCGTATGTATTCCCCGAAGTCTGTATTCGGGAAATACAGTCCGGATCGTTCTGTAAGAGCGGCGGAGGCAGTGAGGATCCGAACATGTGGGAGTTCGATCTCCCGGGATTTGAAGACAATGATTGGTAATTAATAAAAAGACAAGAATATGAACATGCGATTCTGTGTGCCTGCATGCCTGGCGGTGCTGCTTTGTCTGGGCTCCTGCGGCGAGAAACTGTCCATCGGAACTCCGCAAGCCGCGGACAGGCAGGAAGAAGGATTCACCCTGACGGCCACGTATGGCTCGCCTGACACGAAGGTCGCTTTTGACGAGGACGGGCTTAATCTGTCGTGGCAGCCGGGCGATTGCCTGTATCTGGTGGATGTGTCCGGAAAAAATTCCACCGTCACGATGAAGACCGACATCACGGCGCCCTCGAAGAAAGCCTCTTTCCGGTCCACCTCCAGCGTGCTCAGCGGGGAGTATATCGTGTTGTATGGCCAGAGTAATTTATATGTCAGCAAGTCTGTATATATGAAGTCCGGCTCTGCCCTCAATGAGCAGATACGGCTCTATGGGACATTGACGGTCGAAGACGGGCAGACCGCGGCCAGTATCTCCCTGTCGCATCTTTTTTCCATGTTGACCTTCAAGTTCAAGAATGTCCCGACCCTGACCAACATGAAGGTGGGCATGGCCGTCACGGAAGACGGAATGCCCAGTTTCAGCGACGGTAAGATCTCGCAGACAGGCGTTTCGACGGATGGATATGTCTTTTCGCAAAACATCCGTTTCGGCTGGAATCAGGGGAAAGAAGGGAAATCGCTGGTCATACCCCAGGATTTCTCGGGGAAAACCGTGTATTTCTATGTCTATGGTGATGCCAACGGGCAGCATATTACCTACGAGTTCGTCAAGAGCGGCAAGAATCTTTGCGCCGGGGTCAACAACAACCTGACGTTCGATTTCGCCCAGGCGGCCTCTGTCTGCACTTTGGAGCAAAGCAGTATCCATAGCGGGGCATACGTCCTTACGACCCCCGCACACTTCCGTGCCGCATCCTATTGGGATTCCCACGCGTATTCCGTCGAGTCCGATGTCGATTTCACGGGGGAGGCTTGTTTCCCCATTTCTGCCACGACGCTCTTCGGCAACAAGCATACGCTGTCCAATATCACCATAAACCTAAAGGATTGTTCCCGGGTAGGTCTTGTATCTTCCGGCAGCGTGCAGGACCTCACGGTAGAGAATATTACAGTGACCGGAAATGAGTATGTGGGCGGACTGGTTGCGCAGATGAGTTATAACCATACCGTAAGCCAGTGCGTCGTCAAGGGCGTCGTCGATATCAGCGGCCAGACTTGGACCGGCGGAATCACCGGACAGTCGGCGAATATCAGTCAGTGTGTGGTCAAAGGTACGGTTTCTGTGTGGGGTGACCATTACGTCGGCGGCATCGCGGGTGTTGGTAATACGGGAGACATCCAGCAATGCGGTTTTGAGGGGAATGTGTCCGGCGCATACTATGTCGGAGGTATCGTTGGCAGCGGCGGTCCCGAACAATGCTATGTTTATGGGAACGTGACGGGGACGGGCGATTACGTCGGTGGCGTATCCGGAAGGGGGGACTGCCGCAACTGCTATCATATCGGTGATACGACAGATGAAAAAGGGCAGTGCGGCGGAATCTCCGGAAATAACAGTTCATGGAGCAATGCTTCAACGGGTTGCTATTCATACGGAACGACCTCCAGCGGTTACGGTATCGCCTATAACCTTTCCTCCTCCTATACCGGGAAAAATCTGACATCCGCTTCCGCAATGGGGAAAACTGCGACGTATGCCGAAAACTGCAATTGCGGCCCCGGAAAGACCTTCCTGTCCAAACTGTCCGTGATCAACGGGGAGGAGGCTTATTCCACGCAGGTCTGGAAGGGGATCGACGCCCAGTGCCCGCTGCTCCAGTGGCAGGCGGCTGTCCTTAACGGGGAGATTGACATCCCGGGATTCGGCGACGAGGAGTGGTAATGTGTGTCCGGCCCTCGCCGCCTCTGCTATGACCTGACGGCGAGGCCGGTCGATGCCGCCCTGGCGGCATCGCCAATATAATCCGTCTGTCCGACTTTACAGGAGCTTGGCGGCGATTTCGGAGAGTTCGGAGCGCTCGCCCTTGCGGAGGAAGACGTGCTGGAAAAGTTTCTGGCCGTCGAGTTTCTCACCGAGGTGGGTAAGGCCGTTGGACCACTGGTCCAGGTAGGGCTGGTCGATCTGGAAGATGTCGCCCGTGAAGACCATCTTGGTGCCTTCCCCGGCGCGGGTGATGATGGTCTTGATCTCGTGCGGGGTGAGGTTCTGGGCCTCATCGACGATCATGAAGACCTTGCCGAGGGAGCGGCCGCGGATGTAGGCGAGGGGGGAGATGAGCAGTTTTTCGTCCTTCAGGAGCCCCTCGATCTTCAGGGCCTGCTTGCTGCCGGGGCGGAAGCAGCCGCGGATGACCTCCAGGTTGTCCATGAGGGGCAGGAGGTAGGGGGCCATCTTCGATTTCTGGTCGCCGGGGAGAAAGCCGATGTCCTGGCCGCCGAGGACGACGGTCGGGCGGGTGAGGATGATCTGGTCGAAGTCCTTCTCCTGCTCGAGGGCGGAGGCAAGGGCGATGAGGGTCTTGCCGGTGCCCGCTCCGCCGGTCAGGGAAACCAGCTGGATTTTCGGGTTCAGGCAGGCGTCCAGGGCGAATTTCTGCTCGTCGTTCCGCGGCCGGATGCCATAGGCCTCCCGCGAACGGACGAGTGCGATGACCTTCCGGTCGGCGTCATAGCGGGCGCAGACGGTCTGCCCGCCCCATTCGAACTTGAAGAGCTGGTTCGGTTTCGGCTCCTTGTCGGCGACCTCTTTCCAGTCGATGCAGTTGTCCTGGCCATAGGACAGGCGCTGGATGGCTTCGGAGGCCGCATCCTCGATGACGAGAACCTCCCGCCGGGTGTTCTCCAGCCGGTCGTCCTCGACCCGGTCGGTCAGGTAGTCCTGGGCGATCATGCCGGCGGCTTTCGCCTTGAGTCTCAGGTTGATATCCTTCGTGACAAGGGCGACGAAGCGCCCCGGGTTGTTGTCCCGGACCCACATCGCCGTGGAGAGGATGCGGTGGTCCTGGATGTCGTCCATGAACAGGTCCCTGAACTCCGGCTGGAAGGGGTGGTTGGGCTCGATCTTGATGTAGCCGCAGCGACCCCCGAGCGGGACGCCCCGCGGACCGAAGGTCTTGTCGTCCGTCAGTTTATTGATTTCGCGCATGAACCCGCGCGCGTTGAAACTCAGTGCGTCGTTGCCTTTCTTGAATTTGTCGAGTTCCTCGACGACGGCGATGGGAATCACCAGGTCGTTGTCCTGGAACTTCCGGATGGCCTTGTAGTCATGGAGGATGATGTTCGTGTCCAGCACGAAGATCTTCGGTTGTTTCTCAGTCCTTTTTTCCATGGATCAGTCTTCTCCTTCGGAGGTCTGGGTGTATAAAAGCGATTCCAGGATGCTGGAAAGGCCGGTTTTCTCTTCATGGGCGACCCGGAGGTCCGCATTCCCCGGGACGGGGTGGCCCAGCGGGAAGTAAACGACGTCCTGCAGCAGCAGTTCCGCATCGACGTAGTCATAGTCGATGTCGGCGATCTGAAGGATGACCCCGGGAACCTCCGCGAAGAGGACCCGGACGGGCTTCTCGTTGTAGGCCTTGACGATGTCGCTGACCGAAATGTCCGCCCCGGTCCCGCCTGCAGCCATCAGTTTCAGGGCCGTGAGCATGCCGCCGTCGCAGACGGTCGCTCCGGCCTTGACGACCCCGTCCTCCACCAGTTCGCGGACGACCTCGTAGCAGTCGATGAAATAATCCGCGTCGGCGATGTCGGGGGCGAGGGCGGACCGGGCATCCTCCGCCTCGGAGAGAACGGAGCCGCCCAGCCGGAACTCGCAGGAGTCGAAGGGAATGTAGATGAGCCAGTCGGAGGCCTCCGGCTGGAGGACGGCGGGGCACTTGCGCTTCCGTCCGATGCGCGGATGCTCCGTCCGGAAAGGAAGTTCACGGAAGAAGCCTTCTTCCTCGTCGTCAGGTACTTCTTCTTCCGCCGTCGTACTGGCCTTGAAGGCGATCTGGCAGGGGCCTTTCGTGACTGCATACCCCTTCAGCCGGAGGCCGAGGGCGTCGATATAGGCGGCCGCCGCCTCGACGGAATCATAGAAGGCGGCCATGTTGCCGATGGGCGCCGCGTCCCAGCGCCATTCCGCCCGGAGGGTCAGGTCGCCGAGCCGGAAATGGCCGGTCATCCAGAGGGCGTCGATGAGGGCGCGGGCGATCCGTCCGCAGGTGTGGGAGCCGGCGAAATGCACGGGGCAGCAGCGTTCCTCACCGGCGCGGGCGCACGTCTCCCCGAGGTACGCATCCATCCGCGCGGGATCGAATATATAGGTGCTGGGAGCCAGGTCAAGTGTCTCATCGATAATCGGTTCCGGCTTCCGGGCGGGCGCATGGCCGGCAGGGCCGGAGGAGCATTCCTCCAGCATCCGTGCCGGGGTGAGCGCGCGCGGCATCCCGTCGATGATGTACTCGCTGTAGAGGACGGAAGGCTTTTCGGTCATTTCTCGGTTTTATTTCTCTGCGAAAGTACGTAAATTTGCAACAAGTTCAAAATAAAACGGAGATGGCTTTTTCGGAGGGAGGGTACAAAACCCTGGTGGAAGATATTTACCGGCGTTTCCCGTCGGTGCAGAAGGTGGGATTCGCCGCGGCCTACAAGCCGGGACTGGAGCGTATGGAGGCGTTCTGTGCGGCGCTCGGCCATCCCGAGCGGGCTTTCCGCGCCGTCCATGTCGCCGGCACCAACGGCAAGGGCTCCGTCGCCTCGATGCTCGCCGCCGCCCTCTCCGCCACCGGCCTGAAGACCGGCATCTATACCTCGCCGCACCTGGTGGATTTCCGCGAGCGGGCGAAGATCGCCGCCCCGGTCCGGATGGTCCCGAAAGAATATGTCTATGACTTCCTGACGGCTTGGAAACCTTACTTCGAAGCGCAGGGGCTCTCTTTCTTCGAAATTACTACTGGCTTGGCTTTCAAGTGGTTCGCGGATGAGGGGGTCGACGTGGCCGTGGTGGAAGCCGGCCTCGGCGGCCGGCTCGACAGCACCAATGTCCTGACTCCGGACCTCTCCGTCGTGACCTCGGTCGGGCTTGACCATTGCGCCCTGCTGGGCGACACGCTCGCGAAGATTGCCGCCGAAAAGGCCGGCATCTTCAAGCCGGGCGTCCCGGCGCTGGTGGGGGAGAGCGACCCCGAGACCGATCCGGTCTTCGCGGACGCCGCCTGGATGCGCTGTCCGCTCACCGCCGCAGACAAAGTCCGGCCGTCCCTGTGGAACCGCCGCCAGGAGATCCTGCGCCAGATGGACCTCCAGGGGGCCTGCCAGGAGAAAAACCTCCGGACGGTGCTCGCAGCGGTCGATATCCTCCGGGAAAAGGACGGATTCCGCGGGCTCGCCGATGCCGATGCGGTCGTCGACGCCCTTATCCATGCCGCCCGCCGGACGGACTTCCGCGGCCGCTGGGAAAAGGTGTCGGACCTGCCCTGGGTCATCTGCGACATCGGCCACAATCCACCCGCCCTCCGCGGGAATTTCGCCCACCTCGAGAAGCTGCTCGCGGACGGGCGCTGCAGTTCCCTGATCCTGGTTTTCGGCATCATGGCCGACAAGGACCTCGACGGGATCCTGCCGCTGATGCCTGCCGACGCCACCTATATCTTTGTCGCGCCGGATACGGCCCGGGCCCTGCCGGCGGAAAAGCTCCTTTCCCGCTACAAGGCCTACTGCAAGGAGGTGGACCGTCCCTCTTCCCGCGCCTACAGCGCCGAAAGCGTCCGTGAAGGCGTCCGCATGGCCATCATGCTGGCGCAGAACCTCTCCGAGCAGGTCAACCGCTCCGCTTCGGCCACGAAACCGGCCCCGCCGCTGATCTACATCGGCGGCAGCAATTTCGTCGTCGCCGAGGCGATTCCGCTGTTCTGACGATGGAAAAACTGTACGAGGATCCCGAACTCGGCACCGTGCGGGTGGTCAAGTCCCGGCGGGCGCGCCGTGTCTCCCTCCGTGTCCATCCCGTGCGCGGGATCGTCGTGACCGTGCCCTATTGGACCCCGTATGCGTTCGGAATCGGCTTTTTCCGGCAGAAGCGGGACTGGGTCGCCAAGGTGCTGGCCCGGCAGGCCGCCGCGGCCCAGGCGCTCGCGGCGGAACGGGAAAGCTTCGATGCGGAAGCGCTCCGGAAGGAGGCGAAGGCCTTCCTGCCCGGCCGCCTGAAGTACTGGGCGGAGCGGTATGGCTTCACCTTCGGGAAGGTCTTCATCAAGCACAATGTCTCCAACTGGGGCAGCTGTTCCGCCAAGGGCAATATCAACCTCAATCTCAACCTGATGCGTCTCGAGGAACCGTTGCGGGACTATGTCCTGCTCCACGAGCTCTGCCACCTGCGCCACCTCGACCATGGCACGCAGTTCCATGCCCTGCTGGACCGGCTCTGCCGGGACGGCATCGGCCGGAGCGCGGCGGAGCTGGAAAAGGAGGTCAAATCCCGGCGGATCCTGTAGTTTCCCCTTTAGGGGAATTTTGTTGTTTCTTTGCGAGAAACTTCGTAAATTCGCGCCCATAATGCCCTGCCCCTTGGGGCATGGAAAAGGAAACAACTGAATAACAAATCATTATCATAAAATGGAGAAAAAAGCATTGTATGTCAACCCGAACACGCGCATCGTGTATGTACGGGCGGAGGTCGATTTCCTGACCTCCATCAACATGGGCACCGGCACCATCGACCCGGGCCAGGAAGACGATTGGGGAACCCTTAACGACTAAGCGGCCATGAAAAAGGTTTTCAAATCCATCCTTGTGACCGTCGCCGCGGCGCTCGCGTTCGCTTCCTGCCAGCGGGAAGGTGACGTCAACGGCACCGAAGGCCGCACTGTCCGTTTCCTCGCGGGTCCCGTCGAGACCCGTACCGCTTTCTCGACCCCGGATGCGACGGGGAAGTATCCTGTCCTCTGGACGGAGAACGATACGAAAGTGAAGGTCTCCCTGAACATGGCCTCCGGCGTGGATGCGACCGTCACCCCGAACGGCGCGACGGCCGAGTTCGAAGCCAGCGTCAACACGGAGAATGCCGAGGCCCCGTATACCTTCTATGCGCTGAGCCCTTCGACGGCCTATTTCTCCATCAGCAGCAAATACATGGACTGGGGGCTCCAGATTCCCTCCGACCAGGTCCCTTCCGCCGGCACGCCCGACGAGGCCGCCCAGGTCCTTGCCGGTGTTTCCGCGGCCTGCACGTCCCTGGATGAGGTTATCACCGTCAATTTCTCCCACGTGACCGCATACGGCCGCATGACCCTCACGGGCCTCGACCTCGCCGGCGCCGCCGTGACGGGCGTCAGCCTGACGGCGGCCCAGCCGATTTCCGGCCGCTTCTACTATTATGTCGCGGATACGGAAGAGCATGAGGCCGGTGAACTGGTGGCCCTGTCCGCATCCAACACGCTCAACCTCGAGACCGCTTCCCTTGAGGATATCTGGTTCGCCTGCGCACCGGCCGACCTCTCCGGCACCGAACTCAAGGTCACGGTGTACACGGCCGACGGTCCTTACGAGAAGACGATCACCCTGCCTGCCAACCGCAAGTTCCAGGCGGGCCGGATTGCGAAGTTCACGGTGGACATGACCGGTGCGGTCCACAAGGAATCCCAGGTCTATGAATTGGTGACCGATCCGGCCGAACTGACGCCCGACTCTCAGGTCATCATCGCCAATGCGGCCGGTGATTATGCCATCGGCACGACCCAGAATTCCAATAACCGCGCCGCGGCGGCCGTGGCGGTCGTGGACGATGCGATCACCGATCCTTCCGAATCCGTCCAGATCCTGACCATCGAAGCCGAGACCGGCGGTACGGTCGCCTTCAAGGCGGGCACGGCCGGTTACCTGGCTGCGACGGGCTCCAACAGCTACCAGCTGACGACAGTGGCTGAGACCGGCGCCAACACAAACTTTACGGTTTCCATCTCCGACGGGGAAGCGAACGTCAATGCGGCGGGCGTCAGCCGCGGCCAGATGCGTTTCAACCCGAACAACGGCAACCCGATCTTCAACTGCTATACTTCGGGTTCCACGACCGGTACGGGCATCGCCCTGTACAAGCTCGTCGGCAGCGGTACGGATGAACCCATCTTCCAGGCAACGCTGGAAGGTGCGAACGAGAGCGGTCTCCTGACCGTCCCCGCCTCGGCGACGTCCGCGGTGATCAACGTAATCTCCAATGTGGACTGGGTGATCTACAGCGACGATGATGTCGAATTCAGCGAGGAGGAGGGCAATTCCTCCGCATCCGTCGAAGTGACCTTCCCGGCCAATGAGACGGAAGAGCCCGTCACCTACACCATCAACATCGAAAGCGACCTCGGCGAGTACGAGTTCGTCATCACCCAGGAAGCGTTCGTCCCCGCCGGCGAATCCGTCTATCGCAAGGTGACTTCCGTCACCGCGGGCAAGAAATACATCCTCGCCGCTCTGGTGGACGGGAAAGTGCAGGCCATGACCCCGATTGCCTCCGGCAGTACATACGGTTACCCGGCAGCGACGAAGGTCTCTGAGACGGACGGTGTGATCGATACGCGCCACGCGGATCTGGAACTGACCTTCACGGCCGTTACCGGCGGCTACTCGATCGCCCAGCCTGACGCCCGTTACTGGGCCATGACGGGTACGTACAACTCCATCAATGTGTATGACTCGGCACAGGAGTCCTACGTATGGACGGTTACGGCCAAAGATGACGGTACGGTGGATGTTGTCAATGCCGGCAAGGGCAAGCACGTCGTGTATAATGTGAACCGTTCCTACTTCGCCGTGTATGAGACTGTCAATGACTCCAATATCTACCCTGCGCTGTACGAGTACATCGACGGCGGTGACACCCCGCCCGAGCCGCCCGTGGGAGAAAACGGCTGGTTCAAGAAGGACATTACCGCCATCACGTCCTCCGATGTCTTCGTCATCGTCGGCAACAACGGCAACGACTTTGCGATGGCCAATGACAACGGCACTTCCGGCGCTCCGGCCGCCGTCTCCGTCTCCGTGGCCTCCGACGGCAAGTCCCTGACGGCTGCACCTGCCGCGAACCTGCAGTGGAAACTGACGGCCGCCAGCGGCTCGTACACCTTCTATCCGAATGGGGATAGCAGCAAGTGGCTCTACTGCACGAACAACAACAACGGCCTCCGTGTAGGTACCGGTGATAAAAAGACATTCAGTTTGAATTCCAACTACCTGTACAACGATGGGCAGGCCCGGTATGTGGGTATTTACAGTGAGCAGGGTACCGCCAAGGATTGGCGCAGCTATACTAGCATCAACGCCAACATCAAGGACCAGACCTTCGCCTTCTTCGTGAAGTCCGGCAACGGCGGCGGCGACACGCCCGTCGTCGAGACGGTCGCGACCCCGACCTTCAGCCCGGCTGCGGGCGAGGTGGCTGTCGGTACGACCGTGACGATTTCCTGTGCGACTGCCGGTGCGACCATCCACTACACGACGGATGGCTCTACCCCGACAGCATCCTCTGCGACAGGTACTTCCGTGACCGTCAATGCCGCGATGACCATCAAGGCCATCGCCGTGAAGGAGGGGATGAACGACAGTGCGGTCGCCGAGGCGGCTTACACCATCCCGGAGCCCCCGAGCGGCGACAACTATGTCAAGGTGAGTTCCATCACCAGCGGCAAGAAGTACATCATTGTCGGCGGTACGAAGGCTGAGGCTATGGTTCCTGCCGCTGTCACGAACAATCGTTTGAGTACGCAGGCCGTGAATATTTCTTCTGGTGTAATCGCTTCTACTACGACGACAAATGCCCTGGCTGTTACGATTTCTGTCAGCGATGGCAATTACCTGATCAGCTACAATAATACTTATCTTGAGTATAACGGTGCTTCAGGTACAGGACTTTCGACAGTTTCTGCCGCTTCGGACGCATGGGTCGTTACACCTGTGTCCGGAGCATCTACGGGTACCTTCCGTTTTGCTTCCAAGGCAGTTTCGGACCGTCTCTTGGCCTTCAGGCTGGGGAGTGGATCATATGCGAGTACTTTCGGCGGATACAAGGACAGCAACATCAATGGTACCGAGTATTTCGATATCGACCTGTATGAATTTGGTGGAGAGGTCGATCCGACCGTTCCGTCAACTGTTACCTTTACGAATGGCACGTCTAAATCGCTGACAGTTGGCGACACTTTCAGCAATCCTGCCACGACGAACTCTACTGCTACGGTGACATATACCTCTAGCGATACGGGTGTTGCTACCGTTAACGCTGCCGGTCTTATTACGGCAGTTGCTGCCGGCACGGCAGTCATCACGGCTTCCGTAGCCGCGGTCGAGGGTGCATTTACGGCTGCTCAGGCCACCTGCAACATCACGGTTACCGCTGCCCCTACTGGCAATGAAGTCATCGACCTGCTGACGGCGGCGGATTTTGATGCGACCGGGAGCACCACTTATGTTGCGACGACGGGCATTTCCAAACTGTCCGGTGCGGTTTATGCCGGCAATACGGCGAAGAACTATGAAGCAATTCAGATTCGTTCCAAGAACAATGACTCCGGAATCGTCTCTACGAAGTCCGGCGGCTATGTCAAGTCCGTCAAGATTGTCTTGAACGAAAATACGAATTCGGCACGTGAGATCCAGGTGTATGGGAGCAATTCTGCTTACACCAGTGCCGCGGACCTCTTTGGCGAGAACGCCGGGACCCTGCTCGGTTCGGTGAAGATGTCTGACGGAACGACCGGTACGGTTACGGTTTCCGGTTCCTATCAGTACGTCGGCATCCGCTCCAAGGACGGCGCCGCGTATCTGGATTCGGTCGAAATCACCTGGGATTGACTGCCGTCCGGCGGAGGCGCCGGGGGTGAAGAGCCCACAGTCACGACATTGGCGGCGACGGGGGTCGGCGTTGCAGGGGCAACCCTGAACGCCGCCTTCGTCCGCGTTCCGACGGCGCCGTATGCGCCGCACAGTCCGCGATTCGTCTACGGGACGTCCGTCAGCGCGCTGACGCAGACTGCCAGTGACAATACGACGCTCATCACGTCGTCGTCCGGCAGTTTCTCCGCTGCGCTGTCCGGCCTGTCGGAGAATACGACCTATTATTATAAGGCCTTGCTGGACGTATGGGATGCCGATGCCGGCAAATATGTCACTGTGGAAGGGACTGTGCGTCAGTTTACGACCGCATCGGCGTCCGGAGGCTCGGGCGGCAATCCGGAAGCCTATGCCGCCTCCTGGCTCATCAATTATGAGATTCCGGCGACGGATGTCAGCCTGACGAACGTCCAGAAGGCGTTCCACTCGACTGTGAATGAAACGTACGGTGCTACACGTGCTTTCATTTACAATCCTTCGAGCAGCCGCAGACGGATTGTCACCCATACCTTCTCCTATGACTCGCGCACCCTGCGGAATTATTCGCTGCTGTTCGACTACGACAAACAGTGCGCCCTCTGGGTCGCCTATGCGGCGAACAACGACTGCTGGGTGAACAATCACGTCGGCCGGCACAACAACGCGTTCACCAACGATCCCGCAGTCCCGTCAAACTATCAGCCCGGTTCGGTCAGCGGCTATACCCGGGGCCATCAGGTGGCGTCGAACGACCGCCAGACAACGGATCCCCAGAACCAGCAGACCTTCTACTATTCCAACATGACGCCACAGGCGAGCGCGCTCAACAGCGGCAAGTGGAATTCCTTGGAAAGCAAGGTGCAGAACCTGGCGGACAGAACCACCGGCCGGGATACCCTCTATGTCGTCACGGGCCCGATCTTCGACAGCGGTTACAATACCGTCAGCGGCGTCCCGATCCCGACGCGGTACTATAAGTGCCTGATGAAGTGTACGTTCAATGCCTCGGGAGAGATGACTGCAGCCAAGGGCGCGGCCTTCCTCTTCCTGCATGAGCCCAGGTCGGGTGAGGAGTACGAGCAGTCGGCCACCATCGACGACATCGAGGCCATCACCGGCTTTGACCTCTTCGCCAATGTCCCCGCCGACAAGCAGTCAGCGGCCGAAGCGACGAACACCTCCTTCTGGTAGCCGCCCTGTAAGCGAAAACCTCCTTTTTTGCACACAAGATAAGAAAAAGGTCAGTTCGTGAGCGGAACTGGCCTTTTTTGCTTACGGGGCGCTTCTTATGGCCGTTTGGTGAGCATGGCTGGCCTTTTTTGCTTACGGACCTGATTGTCATCAGGCGCGTGGGCATTGGCATTTCATCGATTTTTGTCGGCCAATGGGAATAAGCGGGAAATGACGGCAGGCGGCAGGTGGGCGAAACGGGCAAGTTGGCCGTTGGAGGCATAATACTCGTTTTTCAGGATGACGGCAAGCTCTTTCTTTCGGTCTTCCGTCAAGCGGTCGACAGAGGAGGTTTGATAACGCTCCCGGCAGATTTTCAGGGAAATCTTGAGGATGTCCTCGTCGGTCAGAACCGGACGCTCGCCGAGGCGTTGGGCCGTTTCAATCTGGGCCTCGATGTTTTTGAATACCCAGACCGTAAACTTCCTGGCGTTGGGGAACAGCGCCTCTACCAAGGCGTAGTTGACAAAACTTTCCGGCCGCAACATCCCCTGATGGACCGTCAGTCCCGCGGGAACCTGCACATCACGGGAACAGGTCAGCGCTCTCCGTTCCCTGAAACTAAGCTGGTCTGCGGGCGGAAAGACGCCGAGCGGGAGCATTTTGTTGAAATACAGATACCCGCTGCACCACGGATCGCCGAGCGGATTGACATCGGGCCGGACCACGTAAGCATTCCGGATAACATATGCGATTTCATCGCGGAATTGCTTGAGGTTGAGTATGGGTGTCAGTCCCGCCTTGACCGGGGCGAGGATTCCCTTTTTCCCGTGCCGGGAAAAGTATCGCTCCATCCGGACCTTCCAGGCCTCGAAAGTGGAAATGCAATCTTCTTCCGACCCCTTGAGAATGAGATGGAAATGATTGTTCATCAGTGCATAAGCAAGAAGATCCACAGGTGAGCGCTGTACGGTCAGAGCGAGGAAGTTCATGACCGCGATCCGCTCCGTGTCCCAATCGAGTATGTTCCGGTCTTGTACCGGTTCGGTATGGAGGTGATAGAAAGGGCCCTCTTGCCGGAACAGCTGCTCCTGCATCCATTCCTTCTGCCGTTCGTTTATGAATACCGTTTCCACTTTTTCCGCATTGTTTATTTGTGGCAAAGCTAATGCTGAAACGTTACAAAACGATGGTTTTATCGGTAGAGATAAATGGTTTCAGCCATATAATTTACGTTTTATATGATGGATAAACGCCCTTTTGCTGAATCGGTGAGCACATTCCCGTGTTTTTGCTTACGGGGCGCCTCCTATGGCCGTTTGGTGAGCAAAACTGCCCTTTTTTGCTTACGGGGCGCATCCTGTGGCCGCTTGGTAAGCAAAACCGCCCATTTTGCTTACGGGTCGCCTCCTATGGCCGTTTGGTGAGCAAAACTGGCCTTTTTTTGCTTACGGGTCGCTTCTTATGGCCGTTTGGTAAGCATGGCTGGCCTTTTTTGCTTATACGGGTCGCTTCTTATGGCCGTTTGGTAAGCAGAACTGGCCTTTTTTGCTTACGGGGCGTGCCACGTGCCACTAAGCGACATGCTGGCAGGCGACATGCCGGCGTGCAACGTGCCACGTGCCACTAAGCAACGTGCCACTAAACGACATGCTGGCAGGCGACATGCCGGCGTGCAACGTGTCGGCGCACGACATGCCGGCGCGCAACGTGCCGCCGGGCGGTGGTCAAAGTCCCCAGTCGGAGGCGTTGAAGCTGGACTTCGGAGCGTTCGGGACGTTGGGGAAGAAGGTGACGCCGACGAGCTGTTCGAGGTCGGAGACGGACATCATTTCCGCGCTGGAGACCTGGACGCCCTTCATGCTGTTGGTGTGGGCGCGGACGAAGGCGGCGCACTTCAGTTCGCTGGACGAGCAGTCCTTGACGGACTTGTGGCTATTGCCCGATTTGGTCCGGAGGAGGACGTAATAGAACATGGTCGGCATGGAGACGTCGTTGCGCCCGCCGAAGCTGATGGTTGACGGGCTGGTGGAATAGGTCGTGCTGCCGATCCGCTGCGAGAAGGCCTCGAAATAGCAGCCGATGACCTCGTAGAGGGTGTCGGCGCAGACCTGCGTGTCCACCCAGTCTTCCAGGATGTTCCATCCGCCGCCGCCCGTGTTGAATCCGGAGGAGAGCTGCGGGGCGATGTTCGGGTAGTAGAACACGTCGCGGTTGGTGCTCTTGGAGGAGGTTCGTTCCGCGGAACCGAGCATATGGCCCTTGTTGCAGCCGCCGCCCGTGGACTTGGAAGTGTACTGGATGCCGGAGGGGATGTTCGGATCCTGGCGGTAGGAATCATTCCGTCCCGCGCTGCCGACATACATGGCATGGCGCGGGGCGGCGACCCAGACCGGGCAGTGATGCTCGGCGCTGTAGCAGACCGTGTAGTTGCGGGCCGTCTTGCCGCCGGGACCCTTTTCGCCGCCGGTGCACAGGTGGATGGCGAAGTACTGGCTCGGGTCGCTGGTGTTGACCATGTAATTCCCGTCTTTCCCGATTTCCATCAGCGGAACCTCCGCCCAGCCGGGCTGGTTGTCCGAAGGGCCGACCTGCTCGTCGGAAGGGGTCGTGAACTGCTGGACACTGCCGTAATAGTACTGATACTGGGAACCTTCCAGTATGGCGATGTACGCGCGATAATAATAGGTGGTCCCGGATACCAGATTGTCGAGGAGGGCGGAGAAAGCGCTGCCGGTGACGTACTGGGACTCGACCGTGCTGGTGAGGGCGCCCGGCGAGAGACCGTATTCAAAGCCGCCGTAAGTGGCGTCGCCCGTGTAGGTTGCATGGAGCGTGGCCTCGGAGCGGGAGACGGACGAGGCGGAGCCGGTCGTCACGGTCGGCGTGGCGGGCGTATCGCCGCCCTGGCCGCCCGCGCTGCCGTCAAGTTTGTAGAACTGCACATTCTCCTGGCTGCCGGTATAGCAGCGGAAAATCCGGGCGGACTTGTTCCATTGGAGGAAGCGGGTGGAATATTGCGTGTTTCTGACCAGGATGTCCCCGTTGGAAACCGCGAAGGTCCACAGGTAGCCGTCCGAGGCGGACTCGCTGAAATGCAGCGCATTGGAAGAGGAGTTGAGCCCGAGATAGACGTCGCCCTGCTTCATCGTGTAGGCGTTTCCGCTCTTCTCGATCCGGATGTTGAGGGCTTCGTTGCCCGCCGCCGGGATGACGCCCTTGGAGATGGTCACGGATTCACCCGTACCGCTGGAGGCGGAGGTGGTCCCGGCCTTCAGCGCGACGCTGCCTTCCGTATAGACAATGAGGTAGTCGCCGGTCCAGTCGGCCGCGTCGGAACTGGTGCGGACATACTCCGTCCCGGGCTGCTCCTTCTGGACGACGGTGGCGTCTTTCATGTTGATGCTGAGGATGTTCCTGGCATTTTCAACGAAAGTCTTGGAAAAGCCGGAGAAGGATTTGGTGTAGGTCGCGAGATCGGTCTCGACCCGGACCTCGAGCGCCGTCAGGGTCACCGGGAAGATGCTGACCCAGCAGTGGAGGCTGCCGTCGGCCTCGGGGGAGAGGTTGCTTCCGTCGAGAAAGACGGTATTGACACCGGCGGTCGCACATTCCCCGGTGGAGATGTCCACGAGGATGTCGCCGGTCAGTTCCGCGCGGTCCTGGGCGGTCAGGGTGACGGAGGCGATTTTCTCTCCGGCGGAGAGGCCGAGGTTGCTGAGGGTTAGGTCGCCGTGGGCCACGAGGCGGGTCCAGCGGAGGGGAATGGTCCCGGCCGGCCGGCTGCGGTAGGTGTCGGAGATGCCGACCATCAGGTCCGCTGCCGGGTCGTAGGAATCGGCCGCGGGGGTCTGCCGGGTCGGGATGGCGGTCATGTATTCCGGCGCATCCGCGAAATCCGTCGATGCGGCGGCCGGATAGACGGTGTAGAAGGTATGGGCGCCCACATCAGGGGAATCAAAGCCGACCGGCACGGTGAAATGGGCCTCATGGACGCTTTTCTCGAGGGGGGCGGAGGGCAGCAGGGAAGGTCCCTGCCAGACCCCGCTGATGGTGTAGGCCATGCTGATGGCATCGCCTTCGGACCACTGGATGGTACTGCCATCCCACTCCGTGCGGGTCCCGGGAGCCTCTGAGGAAAAGACGAATACGGCGGGGGCGTCGGTTGCGGGCGCCTTCCGGCAGCCGGTGAGGGCCGCGAGGGCCGCGAGGATGCAGAGGAAAGACTTTTTCATGGCTACTCGATCCCTCCCAGATCATTTTCGGGGTCATACTTGTTGTCCGCCGTGTCCGTCGTCGAAAGCTGGAGAAGGGCCAGTTCCAGACGCAGGTCTGCCGTGCGGACGAATGGGGCGGTGTACGCTTTCAGTGCCTGTATCATTGTGGTCGATGCATTTTATCGGACAAATGTAAGGATTATTCTGCGAAAAATTCCGAAATTTGTCCCAGATATGGAAAATACCGCAAGAATATACCGGATCGGCGGCCACCGCGTGCGGGTGGTCATGGATGCGCCGTGGATGTTCAAGCCGCTGACGCCGGACCAGGCGGCGCTGGTCGCCCGGCTCGCGCACGGCGAGGACATCGGGGTGATTCCGGTTCCCGCCGACAAGCAGCAGGACCTCTCCGTCAACGAGCAGCGGATGGGAAAGGAGGCGGCCATGACCCGCGAGCGCTGGGAGACGCTTTCCGCCGAGGAACGGGATGTCTTCCGCCATGCCATTGATTTCCAGCAGTATGCACCGTTCAAGGATGCGGAGGAAGGTCCCGTCCTCTTCACGCTGCGGGTGTCCGCGGAAAGCCCGGAATGGATTGAAAAGGACCGGGCGGAATGGACGCGCGTGGTGGCTGTCGACGAGATGCTGCCATACTATTATGGATACCGTTACGGGGAATGGACGGTCTATGAGTATTTCCCCGCCGAGGGGATCAGCGCCGGTCTGTTCGTCCTGAACGGCGATTTCTCCGAAGGGACCTATTACCCCCGTCCGCGCATCGGCGCCAAGACGACGCTGATGCAGGTGAACACGTCGCTGATGATCCAGTTCACCTTCGCGACGGCGGCCCTCGACACCCTCCTGCTCCATGCTTCCGTCATCCGGGAGGCCGGGCGGGCCAATCTTTTCTTCGGGGTCAGCGGGACGGGAAAGAGCACCCACAGCCGACTCTGGCTCTCGCATGTGCCCGGTTGCGACTTGATGAACGACGACAATCCCGTCATCCGTTTCGAGGACGGGAAGCTCATGGTGTACGGCAGCCCGTGGAGCGGCAAGACGCTGTGCTACCGCAATGTCGTCGCGCCGGTCCGCGCCCTGGTCCGGCTGGAGCAGGCGCCGGAGAACCGGATCGAGCGGCTGCTCGCCCTCGATGCCTATGCCAGCGTCATCGCGGCGGCCTCGACGATCCGCTGGAACCCGTCCGTCATGGACCGGCTCATCCCGACCGTCGAGCGCATCGCGATGAACGTGCCCTGTTTCCGGCTCGGTTGCCGGCCCGATGCGGAAGCGGTGGAGACCTGCCGTGCCGGAATCGGGAGTGACGTCCTTCAATAATTGTCAGACAATCATTTAAGAATACTGCGATGCGGATAGGGATTTGCAACGACCACGCGGGATACGCTTACAAATGCGCGCTGGTGAAACTCCTCGGGAAGAAGGGGCATGAGATGGTGGACTTCGGTACGGATTCCGAGGTCAGTGTCGATTATCCGGACTATGCCCACAAGCTGGCGGCGGCCGTCGAAAGCGGCGCCGTCGATGCCGGCATCGCCCTCTGCGGCACCGGCAACGGCATGGCCATCAGCCTGAACAAGCACCAGGGCATCCGCGCCGGCCTCGCGTGGAACAGCGAGATCGGCCGGCTGGTCAAGGCCCACAACAAGGCCAACGTTCTGGTCCTGCCCGCTCGTTTCATCTCCTATGCGATGGCGACGCGCATTGTCCGGATTTGGCTCGAGACGCCTTTCGAGGGCGGCCGGCACGAGCGCCGCATCGCCAAGATCCCCTGCGATGGACGGTAGTGCCGTACAGTCCGTCCCCGAACCTTTCGTTCCCGGGCCGGGCGATGTCTTCTCCCGGGACATCGCCGATTATCCGGGCGGCATCGTCCTGGTCGTGGACAAGCCATACCGCTGGACGTCGGCCGATGTGATCCGCAAGCTCAAGTACGCGGCCATCCGGCATTTCTCCAAGAAAAACCTCAAGGTCGGCCATGCCGGCACGCTCGATCCCCTCGCGACGGGGATCCTCCTCGTGTGCATCGGCCCGGCGACCCGGCGGGCGGAGGAATTCCAGTCCCACGACAAGGAATACGTGGCCGGTGTCGCCTTCGGTGCGACGACGCCTTCGTATGACCTCGAGAAGGAAATCGACCGCCTGTTTTCCTATGACGGTGTGACGGAAGAGGCTGTCCGCCAGGCGCTTCCTTCCTTCCTCGGGGAACAGGAGCAGGTCGCTCCGCTGTTCAGCGCCAAGTCCGTCGACGGTGTCCGGGCGTATGAACTCGCCCGGAAGATGTACCGCGCCGCCCTGCGCGGCGAACCCGCCGCCGATTTCGACGCCGCGGCGCTCGAAACGCTGCGCACGGCCCGCATCCGGATTTCGGAAATCGAACTGCTGGGCTTTACCCCGGCCGCCGGTCCGCACCCTTCCGGAATCGCCGCCCCGGCTGCTGCGGCCGAAGGAGGGGCTGTCGGCGCCGACCCTGCAGGCGGGTCCCTATCGTCCGGCGGTGCATCCTCCCGCATCCACGTGACGGACAACAGTGCCCTCGGCCTGCCCCGCGCGGAAATACGGATAGCCTGTTCCAAAGGGACTTACATCCGCGCTTTCGCCCGTGACCTCGGCGAAGCCCTCGGTACGGGTGCCCACCTCGACGCGCTCCGCCGCACCCGCAGCGGCGCCTTCCGCATCGAAAACGCCCTCTCCCTCTCCGCCGCCCTTTCCCTCCTTTAGCCCTTTGGGGCAAGGTATCCATTATATAAGTTATTCATTAATAGCTCGTTGAGTCTGACGTGTTGCATCCGGGCGGTGTAGGGGACTGCGTCCCGGACCGCGGTAGCAGCATCAGTTTTTCGCATCAATGATTCTATCATTGATTTTTTTTTATATTTTTGTGTTTGAATGCGTTATTAGGATCATTCATCAAATACTAACCAATAAAATTCACAGCATGAACCAAAGAATCAGACTCCTGCTGGCAACCGTCCTCCTGTTCGCAGCGGCGGTGACCCTTTCCGGCCAGCAGAAAGCCGGATCGGCGTATGCCCTTCGCGGTGTCATTACCGACACGGAAGGCCTTCCCGTTCCCGGTGCCGCGGTCATGGTTCCGGGAGGTGACGCCACCATCACGGACCTCGATGGCCGCTATTCGGTCCGCGTCCTCCCGGATGCCGTGCTCCAGGTTGAATGTCTCGGCTATGCGAAACAGTCCGTTCCCGTGAACGGACGCGCTGTCATCGACATCGTGCTTGAGACGGAGGCCACGCAGCTCAATGAACTGGTGGTCGTCGGTTACGGTACCCAGAAGAAGGCCAACCTCACGGGCGCCGTGTCCGTCATCAAGGCGGAGGCCCTGAAGGACCGTCCTGCCCTGGATGTCGCCCATATGCTCCAGGGTGCCGTCCCGGGCCTGAACATTACCTCCGGTTCCGGCCGTCCCGGCCAGGCCGCGTCGCTGAACATCCGCGGTTGGAACTCCATCAACGGCGGCAGCCCGCTGGTGCTGATCGACGGTGTCGAGGGTGACCTCCAGTACATCAATCCCGTCGATGTGGAGAACATCTCCGTCATCAAGGATGCCGCCGCGGCGGCCATCTACGGTGCGAAGGGCTCCGCAGGTGTCATCCTGGTCACCACCAAGAGCGGGTCGAAGGAAAAGGACGGGCGCGCCAAGGTGACCTACAGCGGCCGCTTCGGCATCACGGCACCCACCACTTCCACGGATTATGAAACCCGCGGTTACGACTCGGTGTACCTGAACAACCTCTTCTGGGCGACTTACAGCCCCGGTACCAAGTACGCCAACTATTCCGACGAGGACATGGTCGAACTCTGGAACCGCCGGAACGACGTGGTGGAGAATCCGGAACGCCCGTGGGTGGTCATCACGCAGCAGAACGGCAAGGACGTGTATAACTACTATGCCAATACGGACTGGTACCACGTCCTGTACAACGACATCAAGCCCACCACCAGCCACACGGTCTCGGCCAGCGGCTCCACCGACCATGTGAGCTACCTGGTTTCCGGCGGCTACACCTATGAGCAGGGCATGTTCAAGGAGAAGCCCGACAACTACCGCCGGATCAACCTGCGCGCCAAGATCGCCTTCGACGTGACGGACTGGCTGCGCATCGGCTCCAATACGAGCTATTTCAACAGTTCCTACTTCTATCCGGGCCAGAGCGGCATCAACAACAACTTCGCGAAGAGTACCGGCCATGCCCTGGCCAGCTACCCGGCAACCAACCCGGACGGGTCCACGCTCTACCTGACGAAGTACAACACCTACACAATCATGGACGGCCTGCTCATGCTCCTGGCGGGGGACCACTTCAACCAGGACAACGTGGACAACCTGAGCGAGACCGTGGACTTCACCTTGAAGCCGTTCAAGGGTTTCACCGTCAAGGGTGACTATACGTACACCCTCAAGTACAACCGCTACCTGAACCGCGCGGTGCCCGGGACCTATTCCCAGGTCCCCATGGAAATCGTCGACTACGGTGAGAAGGATCCGTTCCTCGACAAGCTGACGGAAAGCGCCAATACCAACATCTACCAGGCCTACAACCTGTATGCGACCTACGAGAACAGCTGGAACCAGGCCCACAACCTCAAGTTGATGGCCGGTGTGAACTACGAAACCCGCTGGATCAAGGACCTGGGTGCGGTCGGTTACAACCTGTACTCCACCTCCCTCAACGACCAGAACCTGATCGGTGCCGATCCGTCGGATCCCGACGGCAAGAAGCGCATGGAGACCAGCGGCGGCCAGAACGAGCTCAAGACGGCCGGTTACTTCGCCCGTCTGAACTATGACTACAAGGGCCGCTACCTGCTGGAACTCAACGGCCGTTATGACGGTTCTTCCCGCTTCCTCCGCGGCAGCCGCTGGGTGTTCTCCCCGTCCGCTTCCCTGGGTTGGAGAATCTCCGAAGAGCCGTTCTTCAAGCCCATGAAGGCCTGGTGGGACAACGCCAAGCTGCGCTTCTCCTACGGCCAGCTGGGCAACCAGCAGATGAGTTCCTATTATCCGGCCATCCGGACGGTTTCCACCAGCGGCAAGTCTTCTTACCTGCTGGGCGGCGCCAACCTCCCGCAGGCCTCCCTTTCCGCACCGGTTTCCTCCGGCCTCACCTGGGAGCGTTCCGTCCAGGCGAACCTGGGCCTGGACCTCTCCTTCCTGAACAACCGCCTGGATTTCAGCGCGGAAGCCTACATCCGCGACACCAAGGACATGCTTACCGCCGGTGAGCCCCTGCCGTCCGTTTACGGCGCTTCCACGCCGCAGGAAAACGTGGCCGACCTCCGTACCAAGGGTTATGAGTTCACCATCGGCTGGCGGGATTCCTTCCGGCTGGGCGGCGATGCCTTCCACTATGGGGTGAACGTCGTTTTCAGTGACTATGTCTCCCACATCACCCGCTTCAACAACCCCGACAAGCTCTTCGCCAAGTCCTACTGGGTGGGCCAGAAGTACGGTGACATCTGGGGCTACCACGTCGACGGCCTCTTCGCCACCGATGAGGAGGCGAAAAACTATGAGGTGGACCAGACCAAGGTGAATGATGCGCAGATCTTCCCGCAGGGCCTCTTCGCCGGCGACATGAAATTCGCCGACCTGGACGGTGACAAGGCCATCAACAAGGGCGCCGAAAAGGTGGGCGAGAGCGGTGACTGGCAGATCATCGGCAACAGCAAGCCGCGCTACAACTACGGTCTCAACCTGAATGCCTCCTGGTTCGGCTTCGATCTCGCCGTCTTCTTCCAGGGCATCGGTCACATGGACTGGTACCCGGCGGCGGACGCCCGTAATTTCTGGGGTCCTTACGCCCGTCCTTACATGACCTTCATCCCGCGCGACTTCCTGAGCGACTGCTGGAGCGAGGAGAATCCCAATGCGTACTTCCCGCGTCCCCGCGGCTACATCGCCATGAACGCGAACCGTCCGCTGGGTGTCGTGAACGACCGTTACCTCCAGAACATCGGCTACCTGCGCCTGAAGAACCTCACCTTCGGCTACACCCTGCCTGACCGCTTCACCAAGATGGTCTCCATCTCCAAGCTCCGCCTCTATTTCACGGGCGAGAACCTCTTCTACTGGGCACCCGGCCTGCATGGCAAGTACGTGGATCCCGAAATGGCCATGACCAATGGGAATATGCGTATCTACCCCTGGCAGAAGAGCTTCGTCTTCGGTATCGACATAACCCTCTAATGAATCCCGCGATGAAAAAGATACTTTACCCCATTCTGTTTTTGCTTGCCGGATTCGCTTTTTCCGGCTGTGACGACCTGCTGGACACCGTGCCCAGGGACAGGCTTTCCGCCGACACGTTCTTCAAGAGCGAGAGTGAGCTGAAGGCCTATACCATCGGCTTCTATGAGTTGTTCCCTTCCACGGACCTGTACCTTGCCAACGACGACCACTACACCCAGAACAACATGTCCAACGAGGGGATGGGCAAGCGCACGATTCCCGCCAGCGGCAGCGGCTGGAGCTGGACCGCCCTCCGGAACATCAACACCCTCCTGGAAGACCTGGACCACTGCCCGGATGCACAGGTGCGCGTCCGCTACGAGGCCCTGACCCGCTTCTTCCGCGCTTACTTCTATTTCGCCAAGGTCAAACGCTTCGGCGACGTCCCGTGGTATGACAAGCCCGTGGGCTCCAAGGACCTGGATGCCCTCAACCGTCCCCGCGACAGCCGCGAGCTCATCGTGGACAAGATGGTCGAGGACCTGGATTTCGCCATCGCGAACCTCTCGTCCACCAAGAGCGCCTATGAGGTGACCAAGTGGACGGCCATGGCCCTGAAATCCCGTATCCTGCTGTTTGAAGGCACGTTCCGCAAGTACCATGCAGGGGATCCGACCCTGGCCACCCTGCCGGCCGACGCCAAGAACTACAAGTGGTACCTGGACGAGTGCGCCAAGGTTTCCGCCGAGTTCATCCAGACGAGCGGCTACGGCCTTCACAGCGGCAACGTGAACACCAGCTACCATGAGCTGTTCACCACCATGAACGCGACCGACCTGATGGACGAGGTGGTCCTCGCCCGCGACTACAACAAGGCCTATGGCGCCATCCACAGCTCCGGCAACACGATGACGGTCGGCTCCATGGGCTGCCCCGCCATGACCCGGAAACTGGTGGCCAGCTACCTGATGAAGGACGGCAGCCGCTTCACGGACAAGGAAGGCTGGGAGACCATGCAGTTCCAGCAGGAAACGCAGGACCGCGATCCCCGTCTGGCCCAGAGCATCCGCACCCCGGGTTACAAGCGCATGGGCGAAGAGACGCCGACCGCGCCCGACCTGAAGGTGTCCTTTACGGGCTACCATCCGGACAAGTATGTGACCACGACGGACCAGGATACCTACAACAACTCGGATATCGACCTGATCATCTTCCGCGCCGCCGAGGTCATGCTCAACTACGCGGAGGCCAAGGCCGAAGCCGGTACGCTGGAGCAGGCCGACCTGGACATGTCCGTCAACAAGCTGCGCGACCGCGTGGGCATGCCGCACATGAGCCTGGCCGACGCCGACCGCAATCCGGACCCGTTCCTGACCAATCCCGCCTTCGGCGGTTACCTGAGTCCGGTCCTCGCCGGCGATGCCCATAAGGGCGTCATCCTGGAAATCCGCCGCGAGCGGGCCATCGAACTCTGCCAGGAAGGCCACCGTTACTATGACCTGATGCGCTGGAAGGAAGGGAAGGTGTTCGACGCCCCCTTCTACGGGATGTATTTCCCCGGCGTCGGCGCCTATGACCTGGACGGCAACGGAACGGACGACTTTGAGATCTTTTCCGGCAAGGCCGCTTCCAAGGCGGCTGTCGCCAAGGAACTGGGCGTGGATGTCATCCTCAAGGACGGCACATCCGGCATGGTGCTGCTGCACGGCGACATCTCCCGTTCCTGGAATGAGAACCGGGACTACCTCTTCCCCATCCCTACGGACGACCGCAACCTGACGGGCGGCGCCCTGACCCAGAATCCCGGTTGGGAAGACAATTTAACCTTCTAAGCGGACGTTAGTTATGAAAAAGATAGTATGTTACATGCTCCTCGCCCTGCCGCTGGTCTTTTCCTGCCAGCAGGAGAAAGACGGCCCCGCCGTCTCCAAAATGAAGGGCACGTTCTATCCGAAGATAGAAGGGGCGAACGGGATCATCGAACTGTCGCCCGGCAAGAGCAAGGTCGTGGACCTGCGTGCGATGGCCGACACGGAGAACGGCAGTGTTTCCGACTGCTACCTGACGATGACCTTCAAGGTCGTCCCCGAAGCGGTCGAGACCTACAATGCGGCCCACGGGACGCACTATGAGATGTTCCCGGGTTCCGCCTATGATTTCGGCGCCAACCTGGTGATGATGCCGCGTTACGGCGTTTCCTCGACGACGACCAAGCTCAAAGTGACCGCCTCCGGACTCGAGGCCGGCAAGGAGTATCTCCTTCCGGTCACCATCGACAAGGTGACGGGGACGGACAACTGGGCGCTGAGCGAGGGCGCAGTCGCGTATGTCACCATGAAACAGACCGATGTCGATCCGGACAAGGGCGACGGTTCCGCCGCGCTGCCGTATATCCTCTCCACTCCCGAGGACATGATGAAGATGTCCGAACTCGTGATCGAGAAGGAATGCGTCTATTTCAAGATGGGGGCTGACATCGACATGAAGGATGTGGACAACTGGATCCCGTTCAATGCCGGCTCCCCGTATGACTACCTGGTCGATTTCGACGGTGACGGCCACACGATCGACAACTTCCACTGCGACTATTCTTCCTATCCGAGTTTCTTCGGCGTGCTGTACGGTACGGTGCATGACGTGAACTTCACCAATGCCGTTATTACAGCGACGACCGGCCAGAGCTGCGGCATCGTCGCCGGCTACTGCGGTACGTCGAACCACCATGCGGAGGCGAAGAACGTCCATGTGCAGGGCAAGGTGACCGGCTCGTCCAAGACCGGCGTCGGCGGCATGTTCGGCGTCATCCAGGATGCGGTCGTGAGCATCTGCTCCGCCGACTGCGAGGTCTCCAGCAGCGCCAACTATGTCGGCGGCCTGTTCGGCTATGAGAAAACGCCCGCCGAGGTCCATGACTGCTGGACCTCCGGTTCCGTCGAGGGCCCCCAGCGCGTCGGCGGTATCTGCGGCGGCCTGATCCAGACCGATAACGGCATCTATAACTGCTACAGCCTTTCTTCCGTGACGGCCGGGTTCGCCATCGGCGGAATCGCCGGTCACTGCAACCAGGACCAGAAGGCGGGCACTCCGACCGAATCCAAACCGAACGACACCATCGATAAGTGCATCGCCTGGAACCAGTTCGTACGCGCCCGGACAATGGCGCCCGGCACCAACGACCATTACAGCGTCGGCGCCATCGCCGGCTTCACCTCCTGCCGGAACAACCTGACCGACTGCATGCGCCGCCCCGACCTGGATTTCCAGGATTACACGGACCTCTTCCCGATCCTTGACCAGCCGAACGCCACTTCGACGAGCCCGCTTGGCGTGGGGGTCTTCGAGCCCTACCAGTATCCGTACCACGGCAAGGCCGCCCCGTCCGGCTCCACGCTCTCCGAGGTGGCCAAGTCCCTTGGCTGGTCCGCGGAGATCTGGGATTTCAGCGGCCCGTACCCGGCCCACAAGGGCAGCAACGCCCCGGCCGAGATTCCGGAGGTGACCCCCGGCGGCCAGCTCCCGGACTTCGGTGAAAACGAGTTTTACAAATAATACCCGCACTGCCTTATGAAAACGAGAATATCCATTGCTTTAATGCTGGTTGCGGGTGTCGTCCTTTCCTGCAACAAGGTTTCCCGGACGGATCTTCCGGCTCCGCAGCCGGAGGTGACCATCCGTGCTTCCATTCCCGATGACGCGACCCGCGTTGGCGCCCAGTACGGCTTTTCCTGGAGCTGGGAAGCAACAGACCGTCTGACCGTTATCGGTGAGGAAACGCAAGTATTCAACATCAAGAAGGGGTTCTCCGCCAAGTTTGCGGAATTCACCGGCAGGCCTGTCTCCGGCGAATCCTTCACCATCCTTTATCCCGGCGTTGATGCCAACACGGCTGATTGGAGCAACCAGTCCCAGCAGGGGAACGGCGGGACCGCGCACCTGCGCTATACCTCCGCCCTGGAGGGCGTGGACGCCTATGAATCGTTCACCTTCAGTTCCGCTTGGGCGGCTGCCCATGGCGGCTCGATCAAGCAGAGCGGTGTCCTGAAGTTCGTCATCGCCCTCCCGGACGAGGTCTCCGAGGTATCCAGCGTGGCCCTCGTGAGCGAGACCCCGCTCTTCTACAGCGGCAACGGTGAGGCCAAAACGGACAAACTGAACCTCACGCTTTCCGGCGTCACCATCGGCCCGGACCATCTCCTCACGGCGTGGATGACCACTTCCTGGAACGACCTGACCGTCCCGGCGGGCACGCCCGTGAAGGTGGAGGTCAAGGCCGACGGCAAGTTCATCGACCAGCCCCTGAATTTCACGGCGGATGCTGTCCTCAAGGGCGGTACGGTCAATACGCTGACCCTTTCCGATGCCTCCCGCTGGGTTTCCGGCGAGAAGCGCTATGCCTCCGGTACCGGTGTCGCCGGCGATCCCTGGGTGATTACCACGCCCGAGCATATGTCCCATATCTTCGAGGATATGGCCGCCGGCGAGTGCCGCTACTTCCGTCTCGGCGCCGATATCGACATGACCGGCATGGAATGGACGCCGCTCAACACGACCGGCCCGTCGTACGACAAGGGCATCGACTTCGACGGCGACGACCACACGATCTCCAACTTCAACTGCACCACCTGGACCGGATCCTATGCCAGCTTCTTCGGCGTGCTGTATGGCAAGTGCTATGACGTAAAGTTCGTCAATGCCACCGTCAAAACCAGCAATGACGGCAGCGGTATCCTGGGCGGATACGGCGGCGTGAACGACCTCCCTTGCGAGGTGAGCCGTGTACATGTGCAGGGTTCCATCGACGGCAAGGGCAAGATCGGCGGCCTGTTCGGCAACGGCCGTGGGTGCGTCATCACCGCCTGCTCCGCGGATGTGGTCATCAACGGACCCAACGGACAGAAGTGCGGCGGCCTGGTCGGTACCGACGTCGGACGCGCGATCACGATCCGCGACAGCTGGAGCGCCGGTTCCATCGTTTCCACGGCATCCATCTGCGGCGGTATCGTCGGTGAATTGGTCGTGGAGGGTTCTTCCATCTACAACTGCTATTCCACCGCTTCCGTGACCACGCAGTACCTCTTCGGCGGTATCGTCGGCCGGGCCGTTGCCGGGCAGAAGTCTAATGCATCCAACTGCAACAGCTACGATCCCAAGAACCATGTGGAGAAGTGCATCGCCTGGAATACGCTCCTGAAGTCCAATTGCGGGGATGCGAGCGAGCATTACAGCAACGGTGCGGTTGTCGGTGCCACAGCCGTCAAGAACTACCTGGCGGGCTGCATCCGCAAGCCGGACCTGGACTTCCAGGATTGCATCAAGAATGCCGAACTCGGTACGTATGTTCCGTTCGACCAGGAGGATTCGGATCCGGATCATCCGATGGTCGGAGGTGCGGGCACCTATGCCTTCGCCTATCATGGCAAGGCGGCTGCCGCCGGCAAGACCGTCTCGCAGGTCGCGAAGGATCTCGGCTGGTCCGAAACGGTCTGGGATTTGAGCGGTGAATTCCCGAAACTGAAGTAATGATTCTATGAAAAGAAGGTTTATCTTTCTGATTGTTATCTTGTTCCCCCTGTTGCTCTCCGACTGCGGGGGGAACAAGATTACCGTCGAGGTGCCGCCGCCGAAGCCGGTTGAGAAGCCGGATGACACGACCACGCCTGATACCCCCGGCGATGAGAAGCCCGATGAAAAGCCAGACGAGACGCATCCCTGGGATGCCAACCGCGGCAAGGTGGTGACCCCGTCCGGGACGGGATGGACCACCTCCACGGTCGCCGACGGCGTCGTCTATTACGCTTTTTCCGGCAAGGATGCGCTGTCCAATTCGCAGCAGAAGGTGTATGTCGTGGACCTGGACCTTTCGAATCCGAAGTATGCGGTCAAGCTGACCTACTACAATCCTTCCGTCGTCGTCTCGCAGGTCTTCAAGGACCACAACAACGCGGTCGCGGCGATCAACGCGGGCTATGAACTCGCCTCCATCGTCGTCAAGGTGGACGGGAAGGTATGGTCCATGATGCCGAACAATGTCATCGGCACGACGACCGTCCCGCAGTGGAAGGACGAAGGGGCCCTGTACATCGAGGGCGACCGGGATATCACGATCGCCTTTGACGGCAAGGGCAAGACCATCGCCCAGCAGCGTTCCTTCTACAATTCGAGCAAGCACAGGAACATCATCACGAGCGCCCCGATGCTCATCGACGACTTCGAACCGGTGGGCGAGACCTTCGCCGATGCTGGGCTGACCAGTTCCCAGATCAACAAGCTCGACTATGAGGATCCGCTGCGCCACCAGGGCGTCCGGCATCCCCGTACGGTCGTCGCCAAGACCGAGAACAACCACTTCCTGATGATCGCCATCGACGGCCGGCGCACCTCCAGCGCGGGCATGACGGCCAAGGAAGTGACCCAGTTCCTCGTGAAGCACTTCAATCCCCAGTATGCCCTGAACATGGACGGCGGTGGCTCGACCGCCCTCTGTGTCCGCGGCCTGGGCAAGGCGGACACGCACCTGGTGAACGCCCCGACCGATGAAGAAGGCGAGCGAAAGCGCGACACGCACTTCGTGATTGTGGAGAAGTAAGTCCCTTGTGACGCTGACATTGAAAGCGGGACTGATCCTTGTCATACTGGCGTTCCTCGCCTCGGTCTGCTACGTGTCCTGGCACCTGTGGCGGATCACGCCCGGCGGCCTGCCCTTCAGGTTGGCCGCCGTCGGTCTGTTCCTGCTGTGGATGATCCTCGCTTTCGCAGGCATGGGCCTGAGCGAGAGGCTGTCCGTCCGGGCGGCGACCGTCCTCTCGGAGGTCGGTTATCCCTGGATGATTGCCTTCCTGTATCTGCTCGTCATCTTCATCCTTGCGGATGTCCTTACCCTGTGCCGGGTTCTTCCGAAGGGGTGTCTCTCCGAAAGCAGGGCCGGCCTGGCAGGCATCGCCGGCATTGTGGCCGTCGTGATGACCGCCGGCGGAATCCACTACAGGCACAAGTACCGCGAGGAACTGAAGATCCTCACGGACAGGCCGTTGGAAAGACCGCTCACCATCGTACTCGCCAGCGACCTCCATCTGGGATACGGCAACCGGCGCGGGGAGTTGTCCCGCTGGGTGGACCTGATCAATGCGGAAAATCCGGACCTCGTCCTCTTCTGCGGCGACGTGGTCGACCTTCATCTCCGCCCTGTCCTGGAAGGAGGCTTTGCCGATGAATTCCACCGCCTGTCAGCGCCGGCCTTCGCCGTCCTGGGCAATCATGAGTACTATGGCGACGTGGATGGGGCGGAGGCATTTTTCGAAGCCGCGGGAATCCGCCTGCTGAAAGACGCATCGGCCGACTTCGCCGGCATCCGTGTCATCGGCCGGAACGACAGGAGCTATCCCTGCCGTCCCGCCCTGTGGGAAATCACCGATACCACGGAACGGTTTACCCTCCTCCTCGACCATCAGCCCTCCCACCTGGAGGAGGCTGAAGAGGCGGGGATCGACTTCCAGTTCAGCGGCCACACCCACCACGGGCAGGTCTGGCCCCTCTCATGGATTACGGATGCCCTGTACGAGAAGGCATGGGGGCATCACATGCGTGGAAAGACCCGGTACTACGTGAGCTCCGGGCTGGGCATCTGGGGCCCGAAAATCCGCGTCGGAACGCGCTCGGAGTACTTGGTGTTGCACATTGTAAACGAGTAGGTCCGGTACGCCGCGGATGATGATGTGCGGCTGCCGGGCTGTCCGATATTTGTTCAGCCAAACACGAAATCGTGCGCTGAGGTGTCAAAACGTGCCGCACCCGCCTTCAGGAAAGGTAGGTGCGACACGGAAACGGGCATGCAGACGTGTAAACGTGTTTGTCCGCAGCGTCGGAGCGACGATCGCGCGCCTAGAACCAGTAGGTAAGACCGATCTCGTAGAGAAGGTCCATGAACATCTGGCTGGAGCTGGTGACTTTCAGGGTCTCGGCGTCCTTGCGCTCTTCCGTGAAGAAGGAGGGGCCGCCGCCGATGCCGCCCCAGATGGAGAAGCGGCCGAGGTCGACGCCGGCGATGCCGAGGCCGAAGAGGTCGAACTGCGTCGCGTTGCAGTAGAACTGTCCGGTCTCGATGCCCGTCTGGATGTGGCTCGGAATCAGGTAGCGGAGCTTGATCCGGGCGGCGAGAAAGGGGCTGACCGTGGTCTTGAGGAAGGAGTATTTCGCTTCGCCATAACCGGTGACGAAGAAGTTGTTGCCGACGTTCGGGCGCTGGTTCCATTCGCCGCCGAGGCCGGCGGACAGGCTGAAACCGTTGCCGAATACATGGCCCGCACCGGCGGACAGGCCGGCGCCGAAACCGCGGTCGCCTTCGGCTGAAAGCTGGAAATAGGTCCCCTTGAGCCGGGATATGTTGCTTTGGGCCGCCGCCGTGCCCGCCGTGAAGGCGAGAAGGGCGAGAAGGATCAGGATCTTTTTCATAATCAAAGTGTTCTTCCAAGTTTTTCTGCGATGTAACCCATCCGGGCCGCAAACTCGCGCCGTCCGATGAGGGAGATGATGTCGGCGATGCCGAGGCCGCTGGAGGCGCCCGCAAGGGCGAGCCGGAGGCAGTTCATCGTCTTGCCCATCGGATATTCGCGCATCTTGATGTACTCCTCGAGGGCCGTTTCGAGCGCCGGTTTGGCCAGCGGCCCGTAATAGGGATCGAGGTCGTCGAAGCCGAAGTTGACCCCGCTGATGTACTGGGTCACTTCGAAGGCGCAGGTGTAGTTCTCCATTTTCCAGAACTTGTCCACGTCCTTGGCGAGGAACGGCGCGGTGGCCGCATCGTCATAGACCTTGGCGCGCGGGTCCGGTGCCCGGCGGGGATCCGCCGGCTTCTCGGCGACCGCCGCGCCGGCCTTCACGCCGAAGGCCTCGAATTCGGACGGGGCGATGAACAGGTAGGAGGCGATGGTCCAGAAATCGGAGACGAAGGTGGCGCGTTCCCGGATCAGTTCGACGACCCGGCCGACATATTCCTTCGTGAAGATATGGTTCTGGAAATCATGGCCGGCAGGGGAGAGCTCCGCACCGGCGACGAGGGCGCAGGCGGGGCATTCCACGACCTTCACCCCGTGGGATTCCAGGACCGGAACGAACAGGTCCACAAGCTCTTCCGTCGGTTTCATCCGCAGGTACTCCTTGTTGTACCATTTCGCCTTGTCCGCATTGAAGCGGGCCCCGGAGCGGATGACGCGCTCCAGCGAGAAGGCCTCCACGAGTTCGTCGAGGGAGAAGAGTTCGCGGTCGTCGCCCGGGTTCCAGCCGAGGAAGGCGAGCATGTTGACGAAGGCCTCCGGGAAATAGCCGTCCTCGCGGTAGCCGCGGGAGACTTCGCCCTCGGCGTTCACCCAGCGCAGCGGGAAGACCGGAAATCCGAGCCGGTCGCCGTCCCGTTTGGAGAGCTTGCCCTTCCCGTCCGGCTTGAGGAGCAGGGACAGGTGGGCGAAGCGGGGCTGGGTCTCCGTCCAGCCGAACGCCCGGTAAAGCAGGTAGTGCAGCGGCAGGGACGGGAGCCATTCTTCGCCGCGGATGACCTCGGTGATTTCCATGAGGTGGTCATCGACGATATTGGCCAGGTGGTAGGTCGGCAGTTCGTCCGCCCGCTTCCAGAGCACCTTGTCGTCGAGCGTGTCGGTATTCACTTCGATGTGTCCGCGGATGAGGTCGTCCATTGCGACGACGGTATTCTCCGGCATCCTGAAGCGGACGGTCCAGTCCGTCGTTTCCGCGAGGAGGCGTTCCACCTCTTCCGCCGGAAGGGTCAGCGAGTTGCGGAGCGATTTCCGCGTCGTCTGGTTGTAGATGAAGGTCTGGCCGGCCGCTTCGGCTTCGGCGCGTTTCGCGTCCAGTTCAGCCGCGGTGTCGAAGGCGTAGTAGGCCCATCCGGCGGCGACGAGCTGCTCGGCATACTGCCGGTAGATCGGACGCCGCTGGGACTGGCGGTACGGAGCATGGGGATGGCGCACGGAAGGCGTTTCCACGACCTTCCCGTCGGCATCGACTCCCTCGTCGGGCACGATGCCGCACCAGTTCAGCGCTTCGATGATATATTGCTCCGCGCCGGGCACGAAGCGGTGGGAGTCGGTGTCCTCGATGCGGAGGATGAAGTCACCGCCGCGCTGCTTGGCGTAGAGGTAGTTGTACAATGCCGTCCGGACGCCGCCCATGTGCAGGGGACCGGTCGGGGACGGGGCGAAACGTACGCGAGTCTTTCTTTCCATATCCTAGGATTGTCTTCTGATGGCCGGCACATTCCGCAGGAGGGAAAGGTCTTCCCCCTTCCGTACGTAGAGGCACGGCGCCGTGTCATAATTGAATTTGCAGGTATTTGCGGTCGTGTTGAAATCGATCTTGGTGATGGGGATTTCCGGCAGTTCCACCTCGCCTTTCTCCGCCGTGGAGCGGGTCCAGGTGAAGCCCGGGTCGATGACGATGATGTTGCCGAGGTTCACGTCCGTGATGTTCCCGAGCGTGCCCATGTCGAAGCCCGTCGCGATGGCGGTGATCCGGACGCGGTCCCCGAATTCGGGATCATCTTCGTAAATGATGCCGCGCTTGAACTTGTTGGCGTTGCCGGTGTATTCGCCGATGAGCTTGTTGATCTTCTCCATGTCGCTCATTTTCACGCCCTTGTCGTTCCTTCCGACGGTGATGTTGATCAGGACGTTCTTGGCCGTCTTCAGGTCGAAGTCGTTCAGGAGCGGGGATTCGAGGGCGCCCTTGACGGCATCTTCGAGCCGGTGCTCGCCCCGGCCTTCACCGGTGCCCATCAGGGCCATGCCGCTTCCGCGCATCATGTTCGTGACATCCTTGAAGTCCACGTTGATGAAGCCCGGCTTGGAGATGATCTCGATGATGCCGCGGACGGCGGTGGCGAGCACCTCGTCCGCCTTCGGGAAGGCGTCCTGGACGAGTTCGTCGCCGAAGAATTCATACAGCTTCTCGTTGTTGATGATCAGCAGGCTGTCCACGGTCTGCTCCAGTTCGCGGATGCCGTCGACGGCCTTCGACTGGGACTCGTTGCCCTCGTTCGCGAAGGGGATCGTCACGACGGCGACGGTCAGGATGCCGCGGTCCTTCGCCATCTTGGCGATGACCGGCGAGGCGCCTGTCCCCGTACCGCCGCCCAGACCGGCGGTGATGAAGAGCATCTTCGTCCCGCTGTCCAGCGCGATCCGGGCGATGGCGTCCTGCGACTCGAGCGCGGCGTTCCGGCCGCCGATCGGGTCCGTGCCGGCGCCGAGCCCTTCCCCGAGCTGGATCTTCGTGGGGACATTGCTCTTCTGGAGGGCCTGCGAGTCGGTATTGCAGACGATGAAGCTGCAGCCTTCGATCTGCTGGTTGTACATGTATGTGACGGCATTGCAGCCGCCTCCGCCCACGCCGATGACCTTGATGAGCGCGTTTTCCGGGTTCCAGTCGTCCGGGAGGACGAAATCTTTCTCGATGGCCATATTCTTAAATATTGTCGTCCGTTATCTGTCCATACAGTCCGTCGGCCGCCTTGACGACCTTGTTCCACAGCATTTTGAAGCCGTTCTTTTCCGTGCGGACCTTCTTTTTCCGTTTCGGCGGTTCCACGGTCTCCCAGGCGTCGTCCCCGAGGAGCTGGCCGGTCGAGCCGTGGCGGAACTCTTCCTCGCTCATCTGGGCCGGCTCTTCGGCAGCGGGTGCTTCGGCCGGTTCCTCTTCGAGAACCTCCTGATACAGGGGCTCTTCCTCCTTCGGTTCATCGTACTGCGGCACCGGCGCTTCGAGGCATTCCGGCAGCCGGTCGTTCTTTGCCGCAAGGAGCATGCCGATGGCCGCCGTGGCGGACGGGTCGTAGACGCCCGTGCAGCCGGCGGCGGAGAAGAGGTGCTTCGGATAGCCGATCCGGACGTTGTAGCCGCTCATGTCCTTCAGCAGGAGCTTGACGTTGGCGAGGTTGGCCCCGCCGCCGGTCAGGACGATGCCGCTCCGGAGGATGCCGGCCAGCCCGCTCTCCTGGATGGAGTAGAGGATGGCGTCGAAGATCTCGCGGACGCGGGCGTCGATGATCCGGGAGATGAATTTGACGGCCACTTCCTTGTACGGCTGGTCCTCATACCGGATCTGGATGCGCTTCTCGCTGAGGGAGGCCAGTTTCTCCGGCATGCAGGCGCCGTAGGCCTTCTTGATGTTCTCGGCCAGACGGGGCGTAATCGAGCATTCCAGGCGGATGTCGTTCGTGATGGTCTCCGCGCCGAAGGGGATCGATTCGTAGTGGCGCATGATTCCGCCGTGGTAGAGGGTGACCGACGTGACGCCGGCGCCGAAATCGATGAGCGCGACGCCGTTCTGCTTCTCCTCCTCGCTGAGGACGGCCCGGGCGACGACGTCGGGCAGGAAATATTTCTTGGCGATGGCGATGCCGAGGTCGTTGAAGATCTTGTCGATGGCGGTCGTCGCGCGGCGCTCGCCGATGAAGACCTTGAAATTGCCCTCGAGCGACTCGCTGACCGTCCCGATGACATCCTCGTCCAGGAGCTGGATCTGGTCGTCGTTGGAGAAGGACTGGGCGATGGCCCCGTAGATGATCTGGTTTTTCATGTCATCCAGGGGATAGGATTCCACCGCGATGGATTTAAGGGTCTCCACCTCGTCGCGGGTGATGTAGTCGTCCGGCGTGCTCCGTTCGACACGTCCGTTGGCGGTCTCCTGGGTGACGCGGTAGCGCGGGAGTCCGACGACCACCTGGCGGATGCGGATGCCCAGTTCGCTTTCCGCCTCCCCGATGGCGCTGCGCAGCGGTCCGGATGCCTTCATCAGGTTCATGACGTTGCTCCGGGTGATGCCTTCGGACGCATGCTCCCGGTAGTAGATGACCTGGACGTCGTCTCCCGTCACCTTGGCGACGCTGAGCACCAGTTTGGCGGTGCCCAGGTCGATGGCGGCGATGTATTTCTCGTCAATCATATAGGGTTTACTTTTTACAGATGATCTGTTTGTCGTATTTCACGTTCACGCTCCCATAGCGGTCCGGCTCCCCGGCCGGGACGACGGCCTCGTAGTAGGTCCGGATCCGGCCGAATTTCGCCTCGATGTCCCGGGCGGGGCCGAAGAGGAAGCGCTCGCGGCCCGTATTCGGAATGAGGACCAAGTCGCCGCCGGGGAGGACGGTGACCTGGCTGAAGAAATGCCTCCAGGTCCTGTCCTGCTCCATGAAGCCGACCAGCCGGATCGCCTCCGCGAGCCAGCGGCGCTCCGTTTCCTGCTCCGGCGTGCCCTTGAATCCACGGGCGACCGTCAGCGGGACGGCTCCGTCGATGACCGGGACGCGGGCGGCGTCATTCTTCTGCAGCGGGAAGATAAATCCCTGGCTGTCGGCGTAATAGCCGTTATTCGCCGTCTGGAAACGGACAATGGGCTCGCGCTGGGAGACCCGGATATGCAGCACGCCGTCCCCGGTCACATAGGCTTCGCAGCCCCGGATGGCGCTCCGCCCTTCCAGCAGGTTCTCGATGCGCTTGAGGTCCACGCTGTCGATGCGCTGGCCGGTATAGTTGCCGTATTCCTTGAGGTAGTCCTTCACGTCCTGCTCCGAGACGAAACGCCGTTCGAGGCTGTCCGCAACCGTCACGTCCACTTCCTTGCACAGAACCTGGTGCCGGTCCTTCGCACCGGCGCGGAGGACGACCAGCAGGCCGCCGAGACAGACGGCGGTCAGGATGAAAGCGAGGAAATGGCGGACGATCCGGTTCATGCGAGGCGTTTTTCAAGGAGTTCCGTGATCGGGCCGATGAAGCGGTCCACGTCGCCGGCGCCGAAGGTGACAAGCACGTCGAGCGGCTCCCGGGCGAGGTAATCGAGGAGTTCCTCCTTCGGCAGCAGGACCTTTTCCGGGGCTGTGACGTCGGCGAGGATGATCTCGGAAGTCACGCCAGGGATGGGGAGCTCCCGCGCCGGGTAGATCGGGAGGAGGATGAGTTTGTCCACCGCGCTGAGGGCCTCGGCGAATTCCTTCGCGAAGTCCCGGGTGCGGGTGTAGAGGTGGGGCTGGAAGATGGCGGTGATGCGCCGGCCCGGGAAGATGTCCCGCATCGAGGAGATGGCGGTGGACAGTTCCTTCGGATGGTGGGCGTAATCGTCGATGTAGGAGAGTCCCGGACTGCTGACGTGCAGTTCGAGGCGGCGTTTGACGCCCTGGAAGGAGCCGATGGCGGCGCGGACCTTGTCCGGGGCGATGCCATAGGTCAGGGCGATCGCCGCCGCCGCGACGCTGTTTTCGACGTTCACCCAGCCCGGGGTGCCGACGCGGATGCCTTCGATCCGTCCGCCGGGGAATACGAGGTCGTAGCTGAAATGGCCGGTGGCGTCGGGCCGGGCGTTTTCCGCGTGGAAATCCGCCCTGGGATCATCGTAGGCGTAGGTCACGATGCGGGCGGGCGTGTCCGTCGCCGCGACCGGCAGGCCGTATTTGAGGATCAGCGTCCCGCTCACCTGCGCGGCGAAGGCCTTGAAGGCCTCGAGGACGTGGGCATAGTCCCCGTAGATATCGAGATGGTCGGCGTCGATGGCGGTGATGACCGCAATCTCCGGGAAAAGCTGGAGGAAGGAGCGGTCGAATTCGTCCGCTTCCGCCACCACCACCGGGGTCGGGCTGACCAGCAGGTTGGTGCCGTAGTTCTTGGAAATGCCGCCGAGGAAGGCGGAGCAGCCGGTGCCGCTTTCCGTGAAGATGTGCGCCGTCAGGGTTGAGGTTGTGGTCTTTCCGTGGGTGCCGGAAACGGCCAGGCAGGCCTGTCCGCGGGCGATTTCGCCGAGCATCTGCGAGCGCTTGACGACGCGGTAGCCGTGGGTCTGGACATAGACCAGTTCGCCCATCTCCTTCGGGATGGCGGGCGTATAGACGACGAGCGTTTCCGCCGCATCCTCCGGGATGAAGGCCGTGTCGTCGGTATAATGGACGGCGATGCCTTCCGCCTCCAGCGCCGCGGTCAGCTCGGAGGGCGTCCTGTCATAGCCGGATACGTCGTATCCCTTCCGTTTGTAGTACCGGGCGATGGCGCTCATGCCGATGCCCCCGATGCCGATGAAATAGACGTGCTTCATACAATCAGTTTATAGGCCTCGTCCGCGATGACCTGGGCGGCATCGGTGAGGGCGAGTTTGAGGATGTTCTCTTCGAGCGTGGCGATCCGGTCGGGCTCCTGCAGCAGCCGGAGCGCGGTCGGGAGGAGTTTCTCCCGGGCTTCCGCATCCTTCACCAGCAGGGCCGCGTCTTTCCGGACCAGGGCCATCGCATTGTGGGTCTGGTGGTCTTCCGCCACATTGGGGGAGGGCACGAAAACGGCGGCCTTGCCCAGCGCGCAGAGTTCGGAGACCGTACTGGCGCCGCTGCGGGTGATGACCACGTCCGCCGCGGCATAGGCGAGGTCCATGTTCGCGATGAAATCGGAATACCGGACCGCGGGCAGTTCGCGTCCTTCCATGAAGGCGTCCACTCCTTTCTTATAATACTTGCCGCACTGCCAGAGGACCTCGACATTGCCGCCGCCCGGGCAGCCGGCCTCGATCCAGGCCTTCATGGCGTTGTTCAGGGTCCCGCTCCCGAGGCTGCCGCCGACGATGAGGAGGTGTTTCTTCTCCGGGTCCAGGTTGTAGAAGGAGAGGGCCTCGGCCCGCTTTTCGGGCGTTGCGGGCTGGCTGACTTCCTTGCGGATGGGGTTGCCGCTGAGGACGATCTTGTCCGCGGGGAAGAAGCGCTCCATGCCTTCATAGGCGACGCAGATGGACTGTACGCGCTTGCCCAGCAGCTTGTTCGTCAGTCCGGCGAAGCCGTTCTGCTCCTGGATGAGGGAGGGGATTCCCAGCCGGGTGGCCGCCCAGAGCAGCGGCGCGCTGGCATAGCCGCCGACGCCGATGGCGATGTCCGGCTTGAATTCCCGGATGATCCTTTTGGCCTGCCGGATGCTCCTGAGGATCTTGCCGGGCACCTGGAGGTCGTTGACGATGTTCTTCCAGCTGAGCCGGCGCTGGAGGCCGACGATCGGCAGCCCCACGATGCGGTAGCCCGCCGCGGGGACTTTCTCCATTTCCATCTTCCCTTCGGCGCCGACGAAGAGGATTTCGGTCTCGGGATTCAGTTCCTTGAGCTTGTTCGCGATGGACACGGCCGGGAAGATGTGGCCTCCCGTCCCGCCGCCGCTGATGATGACCCGGATGGCTTTATACGTCATAATCTTCGGTCTCCATGTTTTCGAGGTCGGAGAGGGTGTCCCGGACCTCGTCTTCGTTTTGTACGCGGATCGGCTCCGCCGCGTCGATGGCCTTCTGGACCTTGGTGTGGATCATCCGGCTGATGGAGAGGATGACCCCGAAGCCGACGGAGAAGGCGAGGAACGACGACGCGCCGTGGCTGATCATCGGCAGGGTCTGGCCCGTCTGCGGGACCAGGTGGACGTTGATCGCCATGTGCATGAATGCCTGGCAGGAAATGGTCAGCACGAGGCCCGCCAGGACGACCTTCGCGTAGTAATTGTCACAGTTCTTCGCGAGCAGCGCCCCGCGGGAGAGCAGGCTCGCATAGAGGATGATGATGATGAGCGCGCCCCAGAGGCCGTACTCTTCCACGATGAAGCTGAACATGTAGTCGCCGAACAGGACGGGCACGACATACCGCTGCGTGCTCTGGCCCGGTCCCTTCCCGAGGACGCCTCCCTCCTGGATGGCGACGAGGGCGCTGACCGGCTGCTTGAGGTCGTCCAGCGCATCCTGGAACTGTTTGGAATTCCGGGGCGCGGTCAGCAGGATGTCCATCTTGTCCCCGCTTTTCTTGTGCTCGCGGAGCCGGTGCATCGCCGTGGACGTGCGGTTGGACAGGTTGATGCGTCCCTCCGTCTTCTCGTAGAGGACGAAGCTCAGCGCGATATAGACGATGCCGATGGCGGCCAGGCCGGCGATTTCCTTGAGGTTGACCCCGCCGATGAAGATCGTGAGGATCATCATCCCGCCGATGAACAGGGCGGAGGAGGTGCCGTCGCGGAGGATGAGCGCCGTGACGACCAGGACGGGCATGTAGATGTAAATGAGTTTCTTCCAGAACGGCTCGGCCAGGAAAGCGAGGCGCGGGAAACGGGAGGAGAAGAAGTTCGCCAGGGCGAAACTGTCGTCCTTGAAGGCATTCACCGCCCAGGCGAGATAGAGGATCATCGCGATTTTCACGACCTCATAGACATGGATCTGCAGGCCGAGGAAGGAGAGGTTGCGCCAGGCGTCGTTGATTTTCTGCGCGCTGATGAACCCGAGGTTCAGGTGGGCGTTCAGGATGACCAGCAGGGTGAGCGAGAGCAGGAATCCCCACTGGGACAGCCACTCGAAGACCTTGATGTTGCGGATGAAATAGCAGATGCCGATGATGGCGAGGCCGGCGGCGACGATGATGAACTGCTCCTTGACGATGCTGATCCGGGTCGTCTTCTGCTGGATGGCCAGGAGCGAGGTCGAGGAGAACACGGACAGGATGGAGAACATCATCAGCAGGAGGACGATCATCCAGATGACCTTGTCCCCCTTGAAATTCTCCACGAATTTCCAGAATCCTTCTTCTTTCACCTTCCTGCCCATCGGTTACAGTCCGCGTACGGCCTCCTTGAATTTCCGGCCCCTGTCCTCATAATCCTTGAAAAGGTCGAAGCTGGCGCAGCAGGGGCTGAGCAGCACGACGTCGCCCGGCTCGGCGAAACGGCTGGCCGCACGGACCGCCTCTTCGGCGGATGCGGTATCGACCATCTTCTCCTTGCCGACGATGCCCTCGAACGCGGCGTGGATCTTGGCGTTGTCCACGCCGAGGCAGACGACGGCCTTCACCTTCTCCCGCACGAGCGGGTCGAGGACGCTGTAGTCGTTGCCCTTGTCCTTTCCGCCGACAATCCACACGACCGGCTTCTGCTGGCATTCGAGCGCATACCAGGCGGCGTCCACGTTGGTGGCCTTGGAGTCGTTGATATAGAGGACGTCCTTGATGCTCAGGACCGGCTCCAGGCGGTGTTCGACCGGCTGGAAGGTCGCGAGGGACTGCCGGATGACGGCGTTGTCGATGCCCGTCGCCTTCGCGGCGAGGGCGGCCGCCATCGAATTGTAGATGTTGTGCCTGCCGCCGAGGGCGAGTTCCTTCAGATAGACGTCGGTCTCCTCTTCCTCGTAGCGCAGGACGATCTTGTCCTGGCGGAGGAAGGCGCCCTGCGGGACTTCATGCCGCTGGGAGAAGGGGAGCATCTTGCAGCGGAGCACGATGCTGTCCAGGTGCCCGATGGTGATGTCGTCGTCGCTGTCGAAGATGAAGCAGTCGTCCGGGGTGAGGTTCCGGGTGATGTTGAACTTCGCGGCGACGTAGTTCTCCATCTTGTGGTCGTAGCGGTCGAGGTGGTCGGGCGTGATGTTCGTGATGATGGCGATATCCGGCTTGAAATCATACACGTCATCCAGCTGGAAACTGCTGATTTCCAGCACATAATAATCAAAGTGCTCCGTGGCGACCTGGTAAGCGTAGGATTTGCCGATGTTGCCGCCGAGGCCGACGTTGAGGCCGGCGTTCTTCAGGAGATAGTAGATCAGCGATGTGGTCGTGGTCTTGCCGTTGGAGCCGGTGACGCAGATCTTCTTCGCCGTGTCGTAGCGCCCGGCGAATTCAATCTCGGAGATGATGTGCGTTCCCTGGTCGCGGAGCCGGCAGACCATCGGCGCCGCCGAGGGGATGCCGGGGCTCTTGACGACCTCGTCCGCGTTCAGGATGAGCGCGTCGGTATGACCGCCCTCCTCATAGGGGATATCCCACTCCCTGAGGACCTTCACATAATCTTCCTTGATCTTTCCGTTGTCGGAAAGGAAAACGTCGAATCCTTTTTTCTTGGCAAGCACCGCGGCTCCCACGCCGCTTTCCGCGCCTCCCAGTACAACCAGTCTGGACATAGTTATCTGTTATCTTTTTTTATTATCTCACTTTCAGCAGGGCCAGGGTAGTGACCGCCAGGATGATCCCGATGATCCAGAAGCGGCTCACGATCTTCGCCTCATGCTGCGGCGGAACCGGCTTGTGGAAGATCACGGGTCCGGGCAGTTCCTTCTTGTCCTGGTAGTGGTGGTGGATCGGGGTCATGCTCCAGATCCGCCGTCCCTGGCCGTATTTTTTCCTGGTATATTTGAAATATCCCCGCTGCAGGAGCACGGACAGGCTCTCGACGAAGAAGATCCCGCAGAGCAGGGGCAGGAGGAGTTCCTTGCGGATGAGGACGGCGCCGACGCCGATGATCCCGCCGATGGCGAGGCTGCCGGTGTCGCCCATGAAGACCTGGGCCGGGTAGGAGTTGTACCAGAGGAAGCCGATCAGCGCGCCGACGAAGGCGGAGAAGAAGATCGCGATTTCTCCGGTGCCCGGGAGGTACATGATATTCAGGTAGTTGGAATCGATGAGGTTGCCCGACAGCCAGGCCAGGATGCCGATGACCACCCCGACGATGGCCGAGGTGCCGGCCGCCAGGCCGTCCAGGCCGTCGGTGAGGTTGGTCCCGTTGGAACAGGCCGTGATCACAAGCACGATCATCAGGACATAGATGGCCCATTTGGCATACCAGCCCCAGGTCCCCTTGAACGGGGAGAGCCAGCGGTAGTCGAATTCGTGGTTCTTGACGAAGGGAATGGTCGTCTTGGTGCTCTTGACGACGTTTTCTTCCTTGTAAACGCTGTCCGTGACCAGGGTTTCCGTATTGACGGTCCGGGTGTCGCCCTGTTCGACGATCTGGACGGATTCGTCCCGGACCTTCTCGCGGACCACGATGTCCTTGCTCTGCCAGACGGCGATGCCGATGATGAAGCCGAGGACGATCTGGCCGATGAGCTTCTTCTTCTCGCTGAGCCCTTCCTTGTTGTGCCGGAATACCTTGATATAATCGTCGGCGAAGCCCAGCGCCCCGCACCAGACGGCGCTCAGGAGCATCAGCTGGACATAGATATTGGTCAGGTCGCAGAACAGCAGCACGCCGGTCAGGATGGACAGCAGGATGATGACGCCGCCCATGGTCGGGGTCCCTTTCTTCTCGATCTGGCCCTGGAGGCCGAGGTCGCGCACGGTTTCGCCGATCTGCTTCCGCTGCAGCACGCGGATGATGCCCTTCCCGGCGATGAGCGCGATGAGCACGGCGGTGACGCTCGCCAGGATCGCCCGGAAGGAGATGTAGTGCATCAGCCCGAGGCCGGGGAAGTCCAGGCCGGTCCGCTCGAGGTATTGGAAAAGATGGTAGATCATTTAGGAAAGCAGCTTGAAGGTTTCAGTCACGATTTCTTTCTCGTCGAACGGCAGTTTGGCGGTCCCGATGACCTGGTAGGTCTCGTGTCCCTTGCCGGCGAGGAGGATGGTTGCATGTTCCGGAGCGGTCAGGATGGCGGTGCGGATGGCCTCGCGGCGGTCCGTGATGACCAGCGCTTTCGCCGATCCGCTGAAGGACAGGCCCTTCCGGATTTCCGCGATGATGGCCTCCGGGTCTTCGGTCCGGGGATTGTCGGAGGTGATGACGAGCCGGTCGGCCCGCTTTTCGGCGATTTCCGCCATCTCCGGCCGCTTGGTCCGGTCGCGGTCGCCGCCGCAGCCGAAGAGGCAGATGAGCGGCCGCTCGGGGGCGACGTCGCGGAGGGTCTTCAGGACATTCTCCAGGGCGTCGGGCGTATGGGCGTAGTCGATGACGACGGCAAGGTCCCGCGGACCGCGCAGGGTCTCGAGACGACCCGGCGCGGCGGCGAGACGGCTGATGGCGACGAGCGTTTCGGTCGGGTCTGCACCCAGGCAGACCGCCGTCGTGTAGATGGCCAGCACATTGTAGGCGTTGTGTTCCCCGACGAGGCGGGTCCAGGCCTCCTGGCCGTCGATTTTCAGGAGCATGCCCTCGAAACCCTGCTCGAGGATGCGGGCGCTGTGGTCCGCGAGGCTCCGGCAGGAGTAGGTGACGACCTTGGCCACCGTGTTCTGGACCATCACCAGGCCGTTGCGGTCGTCCGTATTGACAATGGCGAAGGCATCCTTGGGCAGACAGTCAAAGAAGCGCTTCTTGCAGCGGAGATATTCGGCAAAGGTCTTGTGATAGTCCAGGTGGTCATGGGTCAGGTTGGAGAAGATCCCGGCCTTGAAACGCAGGCCCGTGACCCGGTCCTGGTCCACGCCGATGGAACTTACTTCCATGAAGCAGTATTCGCAGCCCGCATCGACCATCCGGCGGAGAAGCCGGTTGATGGTGACGGGGTCCGAGGTGGTGTTGTCGGTCTCAAAACGTTCTTCGCCGACATAGTTGGCAATGGTGGAGAGGAGGCCGCAGTTGTATCCCAGGCCGGTGAACAGGTGGTAGAGCAGGGTGACGGTCGTGGTCTTCCCGTTCGTGCCGGTAATGCCGACGAGGGTGAGGTCGCGGGACGGATGTCCGTAGAAATTGTCGGCCGCGAGGGCGATGGCGACCCGGCTGTCCGCCACGCGGACGGAGGCGACGCCTTCCGGCGCAGCGCCTTCCTCGTAGAGGACGGCGGCCGCTCCCTTCTGGATGGCGGAAGGGATATAGGCGTGTCCGTCGCGGCCGTATCCCTTGACGGCGATGAAAAGGGCGCCGGGGATGACGGTCCGGGAGTCGCTGGTCACCGCGGAGATTTCGCAGGAAAGGTCTCCCTGCGTCTCCAGGCAGCTGATTCCGTGTATGATCTGGTCCAGTCTCATTGCAAAGTCAGTGTTATCGTTTCCCCTTTCCCGAGTTTCGTCCCGGCGGCCGGGGTCTGGGCCTTGACCTTCCCGCAGCCTTCATAGCGGCAGCGGTATCCGTTGCTCTCGACGGCATACAGGGCGTCGGCGAGCCCGAGGCCCTTGACGTCCGGGGCCGTCCCGTCCGTCTGCGGAATGGCCGCGAGGGCGGTTTCGGCCACCGTTCCCTTGCGGGAGATGACCGGATTCCATTCCGGATCGATCGCGAAGATGTTGTCGACGATTTCCCGGACGGCCTTCGCCGGTGCGTCTCCGCCGTAGAAACTGCCGTGGGACAGCCGGGAATACACCGTCACGATGACGGAGTATTTCGGACGGTTGTAGGGGAAGAAGCCGATGAAGGTGCCCTGGTTCTTCTTCCGTCCGCTGGCATCCTGGTATGCGTTGCCCTTGATGGGTTTCTCTTCGGGGGAGAGGACGACCCGGGAGGTGCCGGTCTTACCCGCGACGGGCAGTTCCGCCGCGCGGAGCTTGCTCCGTGCCGTGCCATGCGTGACGACGCCCCGCAGGGCACGCGTCACCGTGTCGGCCGTTGCGCGGGAGCAGATGTTCCCGAGCACGCCGGGGCCGTATTTCTTCAGGACGCGGCCGTTCCTTTCAACGTCTTCCACCAGGTAGGGGCGCATCATCCTGCCCTTGTTGGCGATGCCGTTGTAGAAGGTCAGCAGGTGCAGGGGCGTGACGGAAACGGAATAGCCGTAGGCGGCCGTTTCCAGGGAGGCGTCGGTCCAGTAGGGGTTGTTGGCCGGCGTCACGACGCCCGGTGTCGCCAGGCCGTCGATATCGAAATCAAACTGCTCCGCGAGTTTGTAGCGGTAGAGTTTGTCGTAGAAGTCCGCGGGGTGGGTGTGGTAATGCTCCCAGGCCAGGTGGGCGAAGACATAGTTCGAGGAAATCTCCAGGCCGCGCTTGATGGGAATGGTCTTCCGGTGGGTCGAATCCTCCCAGTCGCGGATGTGGACGTCGTCCGTCTTGGCGTGGGGGATGATGCCGCGGTTGGTCGGGACGCATTCATCGACGGAATGGACATAGCCGTCCTCGATGAGGCTTGTCAGGGTGACGGTCTTGAAGACGGAACCGGGCTCCCCGGCCTGGCTGATGGCGAGGTTGAACTTCTCCGTCAGGGGGCTTCCGGCGAGGGTCGTGTCCCGGGTCAGGTTGACCATGGCGCGGATGGCGCCGGTGCCCACTTCCATGATCACGGCGCAGGCGCCGCTGAGCCGCTCCTCTTCCGTGATCTGCCGGCGGATCGCCCGGTCGGCGATGTCCTGGAAGTCGATGTCGAGGGTGGTGCGGATGTCGTCCCCGTCCACCGCCTTGACGGCCGTGCTGTCGAAATTATGGACCTTCCCGCCCTTGTCGGCCTTCCGCAGCCACTCGTAGCCGTCCTTCCCGTGCAGGACATAGTCGAATCTGCCTTCGATGCCGACCCGGACGGGATTCTGCTTCGGGTCATTGTTCCGGACATAGCCGATGGTGCGGCGGGCGAGGCTGCCGTAGGGATACTCGCGGGAATCGAACTTCTCCACGATGATGCCGCCGACATTCGGGCCCTTCGAGAAGAGCGGGAGGGCCTTGACCTCCTGCAGCGTGGCGTGGGAGATGCGGTCGCCGATCCTGACGTAGCGTTTGTTGTCGCGGCGGCTGGCGAGGATCAGGTCGTAATATTCCTTCGCGGTCTTGTCCTGGTAGATGCGGGCGAGGCCTTTGGAGAGGTCATTGGCCGCGGCTCGCCACTCTTTCTCCAGTTCCTCCCCGTGCTCCTTGTCCTGGCGGAAGAGGTCTTTCTGGACCGTGCAGTCCATATAGACCTGGTAGAGCGGGGTGGAGATGGCGAGGATGCGGCCGTCGTGGGAGAGGATGGCGCCGCGCCGGGGCTGTTCCGCCCGCTTGGTGTTGGCCGGACGGAAGAAGTGGGCGACCTTCGGGTCCACCCGGTACGTCACCTGGATATAGATGATCTTGGCGAAGATGGCGATGGACAGGCAGAAGATGAACGCATAGAAAAGGTCCAGGATGAATCCCACCCTGTCCTTTCCGAGGAGCGCTTTCTCCTTGATCCTTCTGTCTTTCTTTGCCATGGCCTATTTCTTTTTCACCGTCACGGGCGGCTGCTGCGGGATCTCCAGCGGGGAGCCGAGTTTCCGGAGCTGCTCCTGCACGGTCGAAATGCGGTTCATTTTTACCAGTTCGCCGGTCTTGGCGGCGTACTGGATGGAGAGGTCGTTCAGGACGGCCTTATTCTTCTCCACGGCCATCAGGGTCGTGTCGATGCGGAGGCTCAGCCAGATCACCACGAGCGCCAAGAAGAAGGCGTAGATGATGTGGATGAAGTACTTGTCCGCCCCGATCCGGAGGAGGAACTCGCCCTTGAACAGGGCTTTGACGCCCTCCAGCAGGACTTGTTTGAACTGGCCGCCCGTCATGCTTCCGCCCTCCTTTCCGCAATGCGGAGCTTGGCGCTCCGGGCCCGGGTGTTCCCCGCAATCTCCTCCTCCCGGGGGAGGATGGGCTTGCGGTTCACGGCCTCGAAGGGCGTCGCCGTCCGTCCGTAGATGTCTTTCTCCTCCCGGCCGTCGGTGCGGCCGGTCCGGATGAAGTTCTTGACCATCCGGTCTTCCAGGCTGTGGTAGGTGATGACGACCAGCCGGCCGCCGGGCTTCAGCGCCCGGGTGCAGCCGTCGAGGAACTTCTCGAGCGAGCGCATCTCCTGGTTGACTTCGATGCGGAGGGCCTGGTACACCTTCGCAAGGTACTTGTGTTCCGCGAATTTCGGGAGGACCGGCGCCAGGGCGCGGTCGAGGTCGCCGGTGGTGCGGACGGGTTCCTGCGCGCGGGCGGCGCAGAGGAGACGGGCCGCCTTGCGGGCGTTCTCCACTTCGCCGTAGAGGCGGAAGATGCGTTCCAGTTCCTCCTCGTCGCATCCGTTGACGACATCTGCCGCCGTTACGGGGGCCTGCGTGTTCATCCGCATGTCGAGCGGGGCGTCGAAGCGGAAGGAGAAGCCGCGTTCCGCCGTGTCGAACTGGTGGGAGGAGACGCCGAGGTCCGCGAGGATGCCGTCGAACACGGCGGGATCCTGCGTGGCCGGGTCGAGCTCCTTCGCCAGCCGGAGGGCGTAGTTCTCGATGAAGCGGAAGTTATTGTGGACCAGTGTCAGACGGGCATCGTCCGGGGCGTTGTCCAGGGCATCGACGTCACGATCGAAGGCGATGACGCGCGCGCCATCGTTTAAGCGTGAAAGGAGTCCGGCGGTGTGTCCACCGCCTCCGAAAGTGGCATCGGCGTATATTCCTTGCGGATTCGTTACGAGGGCCGAAACGCTCTCGTCAAGCATTACAGGCGTATGGTATTCCGACATGGCGGCCCTCCCTACTTCTTTTCGGAAAGCCTTGCTGCGGTCGCCTGGAAGACATCTGCCGGAAGGATTCCGGCCGCCCGTTTCTCCCTGGCCCAGATCTCGATCTTGTAACCGACACCCGCGAACTCGACTTCTTTCGTTATACCTACCTGTTCGAGCAATTCTGAAGGGATGTTCAGGCGGCCGAGTTTCCCGTCGGGGACAATCGTGTAAACGCCGTCGTTGTACGTGCTCCAGAAAGCAGCGTGTTCGGAATTCAGTTCGGTGTCGAGACCGTCGAGGATCTTGTCGGACCGGCGCACCCACTCTTCGAGGGTGAACAGGTTGAGGCAGGTCCCCTGGACGTTCTTCTTGATGATCAGGGTCATATCGGATTCTCCGCCACGGGCCATCGCGTCACGATAGACGGCCGGGAACACGATGCGTCCCTTGTCGTCTACCTTGCCGGTGGTCTTGCCGAAGAATCGGGTCATTGTCTGTTGTCTCTGCTGGGTTTAACTTAGTTCTTTCACGCTTGGGTACAAAGGTACGATAAATTTTCCATTTTATTCCATAATCTTACAAATTTTTCCACAATTTTTTCAACAGCCACCCCGGCCTTCCATAATGCTTTGATAATCATACTTTTACCACATTCAAATCGTAAAAAGCTGAGGGCCTGTTATTTATACAAAATCGCCCCCCCAAAACTGCGGGGGCGATTTTTTGTAAACGCCTTTGAATTAGCTACTTGCGATTTGAATGTTCTCCGGGAGGCTGTCCCGGCGCCGTTATTTCCTGCCGATCAGCTGGCCGGCCAGGTAGCAGAGGGTGGCGACCACCATGCCGTTGATGGCCGGGATGCCCCAGTGGACGAGGTTGGCGACGACGGCGCCCGCGATGACGCCGATGACCGCCCCCCAGTTGACCTTCTTCTCTTCCACGGTCCCGTCGAGGTAGGCCTTCCGGTGCGTGAAGTAGTGGATGATCAGGATGATACCGACGGGCGGCAGGGTGCAGTTGAGGACATTCAGCCAGCCGCAGAAATTCCAGTAGAGCCAGACGGCGGCGAGGGTGCCGATGAGTCCGGAGATCAGGACCATCGCCTTCTTCGACAGGCCGAAGATGTTGGAGAGGCCGAGGCCGGCCGTGTACAGGGCGTTATCATTGGTGGTCCAGATGTTCAGGCCGAGGACGAGGACGGCGAGGTAGAAGAGGTTGAGGTTGAGCATGACCTCGAAGATGTCGTTGCCGCCGGCATAGATGCTGGAGACGGCGCCGAACAGGAACATGAGGCTGTTGCCGATGAAGAAGGCGATGACCGTGATGATGAGGCCGACCTTCCCGCTCTTGGCGAAGCGCGTGAAGTTCGGTGTCGCCGTGCCGCCCGAGACGAAGCTGCCGATGACCAGGCCCGCGCCCGCGATGACCCCGAGCGACTTGCTGCCGACGGAGAACTGCTCGATGAGGCCCATGTCCCCCCGCTGGATGGCCATGACCATGGCGACGGTGCCGAGGATGGCGACGGCCGGAACGGCGATGTAGCTGATGATCGTGAGGCTCTTGATGCCGAAATAGGCGCTGGCGGTCATCAGGACGCCGGCGATCGCGACCATCAGGTAGCCCTGCCAGGGCATGTGGTCGGGCGTGACGTCCAGGCCCATCAGTTCTTTCGCCACCGGGATCGCGAACATCGCGAGGCCGACGCCGAACCAGCCGATCTGGGTGAAACTGATCATCGCGCTGGGGAGGTAGCTGCCCTTCGTGCCGAAGCTCTTGCGGGAGAGCAGGTCAAGCGACAGGCCGCTCTCTGCGCCGATCCAGCCGAGTGCGCCCGTGTAGGCGGCGAGGATGAGGCCGCCGAGCAGCAGGGCCCATACGAAGTCCCACCAGGTGAGTCCGGCGGCAAGGTTCTGCCCGACCCACATGCTGGCGGAGAAGAAGGTGAATCCGAGCATCACCATGAACATACTCAGGTTGCTCTTCCTTCCGGCGCGGTCCACCGGGGATGTCGTGAAATCGACATCGGTCATCTGCTTTTTACTCATATTGCTGTAGGATTGTGTTGATGGCTTCGATGCGCTGCAGCGCGATGGCTTCGAGCGAGAGGGCGTCGGCATGGACGAGCAGGTCCCGCTCGTCGGCCCAGAGGGCGGGGAGCCCAACCTCCTGCAAGTCCTGGAAATGCGTGATTTTCAGCCACTCATCATAGGTGACCGGGCGGTCGTAACCGAGCTTCTCTCCCACCAGCCGGACCGGGTCGATCCGGTCTGCGCGGCCCCAGACCCCTTCCCAGTATTCGAGCACTTCGTGGAAATGGACGGGAATCTCGTAGCGGCGTGCGCCGCCGTCGTAGATGATGCATTTCTCCAGCAGGGAATAGGGATGGTCGATGACGAAGCGGCGGAATCCCGGGGTGACGGCCCCGCCCTTCCAGCCGAAGTCGATGTCCGGGACGTTGATGCCCGATGCGCCGGGGTCCTCGTACACGCTGAAAATGCCTTCGTAGAAGAAGCAGTCGAATCCTTCGAATTCAGGGAAAAGCTTCCGGATCTCGGCGGTCATTTCCTCCATCAGGTCGATGGCGCGGGTCCCGCCGACGGTGAAGAAGATGATCTTCCGCAGGCTGCCGCCCCGCCGGCGGAAACGGTCCACGACCTGTCCGAGGCAGAGCCGGAGCGTATCGCCGGTCGCGATGATGTCCCCGATGACGAGGGTCCGGTCCCGGGTGACGCGCAGTTTCTCGTATTTGATGTCGAGGCCCGTGATGACGTGGTTCTCGATGGTCCGTTCGCAGGAAACGAAATGGATGTCCCGAACCCGGATCCCGCAGCGGTGGCAGGCCTCCTCGACCGGGTAGTTCAGGCCGCCGCGGAGGATGGTGAGTATATCGACATCGCCGCCCTGGCCGGAAGGAAATAGGTGGCGGAGGGCGGCGATGGTGGCGGGCAGCGTAGCGAGATAGGACTCGTAGCCGACGACTTCGGGGAAAGCCATCAGGCGACGGGTCCCCGGCCCGCTCAAAAGGTAATAGTGGTTGGTGTATTCCGTGCCGTACAATCCGTACAGGCCCGTTCCTTCGTTCAGCCCGAGAAAACGCAGGCTGGCGTCTTGCAGACGGTTGGACATAAAAAATCCCGATTAAATCACAACTTAACCGGGATACAAAGATAACACATCAAGGCTAAACTTCCAAATAAAAGTTTTCCTTGACTGTCACTTCGATACGGGTTTTTCCACGTGTTATCTTTGTACCTGGATGATTGAGGGGAGGACCCCTCAAGCTCCCCCGGTCGGCGACGCCTCCGAATTCCGAAGGAACAGTTTTCCTTGACTGTCACTTCGATGGCAGTTTTTCCAGGTGTTATCTTTGTACCTGGATGATTGAGGGGAATCAATCGGAGGCGACGATGGCGAGGCCGGGGCCGATTTTCCGCTGGGAGCCGTCGGATGGCTTGTTGCGGACGGAGAAACTGGCGCTCTGGCCATAGCCGGAGAAGTTCTCGTTGCGGACGACGAAAGTCGATGAGCCGCCGCCGTCGATGTTGAAGGCGGTCTCGCAGCCGAGCGCGAGGAGGATCTTCTGCATGTCCGGATAGTTCATGCCGATGGCAAGGGTTTCGTTCCGCCCGTCGATGACGACGAGGACGACGTGCCGGTTGTCCTTGCAGACCCCGAACATGGTCCGGGGATGGACGCCATAGACGCTGTCTTCCACATAGTTCGTCGCCTTGCCGTTCTCGACGAGGAACTGGCCGCCGCTGAACAGCTCCCGGAAGCCGCCGCGATCCTTGACCGTGGAATACTCGGCGCTCTTGGCCATATGAACCTGCTCGTCGTCACCCCAGTACACGAAGCAGCGGGGGCGGGTCGCCTGGGAATTGAACGTGTTTTTCAGGCAGTTCCCGTTGTGCCAGAAGGCGCCTTGGGGCGTGCCGGGACTGGAGCCGTCCATTGCGAAGAAATCCGTGTTGGTCCCGCCGATGACCCAGTGGGTCGCCATGTCGATGCGCTTGAACTGGCCGGTGAGCGTTTCGCGGCCGGCGTTGAAGCTGGTCTTGGCATCGCCCGGAACGGTGTTGGTCATGCTGACGGTCTCGTCGGAGAGATCGACCTGCATGACGAATACGGCCTGGGGGTTCGCCACGTAATCATTGTAGCGGAATTCGGTCACATCCACCCCGCTGTGGGGCGAATAGTGGTTGCAGGACTGGACGAAACTGACCAGGTGCATCTGCTTGAATGCGGTTTCCACATCGATGAAATCCGACCCGGCAGGCTCTTCCGGCACTTTCGGATCTTCCGGCTTTTCCGGTTCCGGATCCTTGGGCTGCGGAATGGGCCGGTCCGGTGTTATCTTTCCGCAGCCGGACAGCATCATGAGGGCCGCTGCGAAGAACAAGGCAATCAACGGAGCTTTTTTCATAGCAATGGCTGTTTATCAGGAATTATTCGACATGAATGGTCTTTTCCAGGATCTCTTTCCGGCCGTCGGCAAGGGTGACGCGCGTTTCGAGGAGATGGGTCCCTTCCGTCAGGACGATGGAGGTCAGGCTGACGGGTTCGTCATCGAGGTACCAGGCAACGGCGCTCACGGGACGCCGCTCCGATTCGAGCAGGCGCAGGGCCAGTTCGGCTCCCGGCGCACAGGTGGCGGGCGCATCGATGCTGTTGTGGCCGAAATAGGCTAGGTCATAGAACGGAAGGGTAAAGCGGACGCGCTCTCCGTCGAAGCGGATGTTCTCCAGCGTGAAGGGGGCGTCGGTCCCGTTCCAGTCCTTCGGCGTGTATTCGGTGGTATTCCCGGACCCCGGGAAGATGATCTTTTCGGGCGAACCGCTCAGGTCCCAGCTGATTTCGAGCCGGGTCTGGTCCGTGGAAGGAATCACGTAATAGCAGGGGTGGGCGGCATTTTCATTGATGCAGTTGTAGCTCTCCCAGTCGCTCCAGAGTTCCGCCGGCGTGATGTTGACGGAGTAATACCCGCTCCAGTCGTTGGGGACGCTGATCTGGATGGTCCGGTCGGACTTGTCGACATGATAGACGACCAGGCCCGTCGGAAGCGGGGCGTCCCAGCCCTTCCCGTCGCGGCACTCGTAAACGAAATACTCGTTTTCCATCGTGGTCGCGCTCCTGTAGGCCATGTCGTCCGAGACCGGCCCCAGGGTGACATCCCCGCTTTCGGGAAGGAACGCCGGCGCATCGGCCCAGCCGAGCATCATCCGTTCCTCGATGGTGAACCAGGGCGGGGTGCAGCCGTCGTTGTTGTAGGCGCCGTCGCACATGGTCGAGAAGGCATACACCGCTCCCGCCTCGTCATTGGCCTCGTCGTAGTCCGTGTCATAGAAATCGGGGAGACCCAGCGAATGGGCGAATTCATGGCAGGTCGTGCCGATCCCGTCCATGTTGTTCTTGTTGGTGGCGCTGCTCCCTTTCAGTTCCGAGGTGCAGAAGTACTTGGAAATGTGGACGCCGTCGAAACGGTTGCCGGCCACCTCCGAATTGTCGCTGTAGTCCATCAGCCACTGGTGGGGCCAGATCAGGTTGTTGTTGAAGGAGTTGGAGGCCTGGTTGAGTCCGGCGTAATAAAGCAGGAGCATATCCACATTGCCGTCGCCGTCGGAGTCATACCGGCTGAAGTCAATCTCGTCGTCCAAACCGGTCGCCGCCTGGAAGATGGCGAGCGCGGCATCATCGTTCGGGCCATACGTGGACATTTTGCCGGGCAGGGTAAAAGGGCCGTACACGTCGAAACTGGGATCGAAGGCCCCGTGCGAGTTGTCCAGGTAGAAATCCCGGACCGAACCGGTCCCCCCGTGGGCGGAATAGCCCTCCTGGTTGAGCAGGTTGTCGAAAGACTCCCGGGGATTGTCGATGATGAAGCTCTTGTCGCTGAAATTGACCAGCAGGACGGGGATGCGGCGCGCCCCGTGGGTCATCGGGAAATCATCGGCTTCCGCGCGCGTACGCGTCTTTTTCCTTTCCTGCGCGGCTGCGCGCCGGCGCGCGGCGGAGAGCATCCGCTCCGGCTTGGACGGCCGCTTCCCGGGATGGAAGAATCCGTCGCTGCCGAGTTCGATGACGTTTCCGTCGAGGTCGGTGGTATAGTGGCAGAATTCGTCGCCGTGGTTCCGGATGAGGATGGTCGTCCCGTCCGGAAGGACGTAAGGTACGGCCTCACGCCGGGCGGGGATGGCGGCTGCGCCAAGGCAGAGCCCGGCGGCCAGTATGCTGACGAGAAGATATTTCGTGTTCATTTCCAACTACTTCTTGATGATGAAACCATTGCCTTTTCCGTCGCTCAGCCAGAAGCGGGGGCCGCTTTCCCGGAGGACGGTGACACTGAAGCTCTTGTTGAGGTACTCCACCTTCCCGACGGTCCGCAGGGCTTTGACAGTGAAGGAGGAACCCTGCCGGATGTCGATGGGGATGCCGCTGACTTCCAGGGCCGTCTTGTCCGGGGTGAGGATGGTAAAGGACTGGGTGTCTGTCCCGTAGGTACGGCGGATCTGGTCCCTGGCCGCATCGAAGACATAATCGGTTCCGTTGAGATAAGCGCCGTATTCCTCCTTGTCGAGGAGCGGGTCCTCGACGACCGGCGCACCGGCCTCTTCCACGTCGGAGGCATACCGGAAAACCCGGACGTTGCGGGTCTGAGTGGTCAATGACCTGTAGCAGGAGAAAATCGGGGAACCGTTGTTGGGATTGAACAGCAGTTTGTTCCGGGAACCGCTCCGGGCTACGATGCTTGCGATGCCGCTGCTGACGCTGATGGTCCAGCTGGCGTAGTCGTCCACGGAGGTATTGGAATGGAGGTAGTTCTTGTTGGAAGTGCTGGTCGCCGCCAGGTACATGCCGCCTCGGGTTCTCAGGGCGAAGAATCCATTGGACGACCCGGCTTTGAGCGTGAGGATTTCCACGTTGGAAGCGGGCTCGGCGAGGATACCGTCCTCGACCGTGACGGCGGCTGCCCCCCGGTTGTGCGTGTTCTGGGTGGTGCTGACGGCATAGTCGCCGTCCTTGTTGGTGATGACGATCCGGTCACCCACGGCGAGGGCGCCCGCATCCTCCAGGAGCCGCCAGGCATAGACCGGGACGCTTTCCTGCACGGCATCGGCCATGTCGACGGTGAAAGAGGCGATCCGGCCGGAGGCGAGCTGCCGCCCGGCGGGGAAGGTGACCGTCTTGGTGTAGGCCTTGTTCTCATCCGTGTAGGCAATGACCTTCAGGACGGTGCCGGACAGGTCGGCCGGTGCGCAGGCGAACCAGATGTCGCCCGTCCCGTCGGTCAGGACGGTGATGGTGCTGGAAGCCGCCTTCGGGGTCATGCTCCCGTCGGCGCAGGCGTAGTACCATTCTCCCACGACAGGCGTGCCGAAGACGAAGTCCACCTTGTTGATGCGGAGGGATCCGGCTCCGCTGAGGCGGACGCGGCCGTAGGCGGTCAGGTGGTGGAAGGACAGGTCGGTTTCCTCCGGGAATTCCGCCGATTCCGCACTCGCAGCCACGAGGATCTGGGACGATTCCTCCACCGAGCCCGCGAGGGGCGTCTGCGTGGTGGGTATGGAAACGGTCCATCCGTGCCGGCTCGGGCTCATCGTCGCGGCGGCCGTGGCGGGGCTGATGGCATAAAAGGTATAGGGGGCGTCGCCTCCCGGGGCGAAAACGGCCTCGAAAGCGGCGCTCCGGTAGTCTTCGGACGGGGTGATGGCGGCCTTTTGGGCGGCGCCGAAGTTGAGGGAAATGCCGACGGACTTGTCACTGTCCGTCCAGAAAGTCGGATAGGTGTTTCCGTCGGGCGTGCCGAAGGCGCTTTTCGTCTCGATGGAGCGGACGTGGAAACGGACGGTCCGCTCGGGGGCGGCGGGCGCTTCCTTTTCCCGTTCCTGGCATCCGCAGAATGTACAAGCGACCATCACGGCCGCAAAGAATCGGTTTTTCATTTTCATGTGCCTGTTTCTCAAAGTTCCCGGCGGAGCCTCGCTTTCGGGATGTCCAGCTGGGAACGGTATTTGGCGATGGTCCGCCGGGCTACCTTGTACCCTTTTTCCGCGAGGGCGTCGACCAGTTCGTCGTCCGTCAGCGGGTTGTGTTTGTCCTCGCCTTCCACGCAGGTCTTGAGGACGTTCTTGATTTCACGGGTGGAGACCGCTTCACCATCTTGGTTCTCAAGTCCTTCCGAGAAGAAATACTTCAGCGGGAAGATGCCGAAATGGGTCTCGATCCACTTGCTGTTCACCACGCGGGAGATGGTGGAGATGTCGAACCCGGTCCGCTCCGCGATGTCCTTGAGGACCATCGGCCGGAGCCGGGTCTCGTCCCCGTCGATGAAGAAGTCGTGCTGGTATTCGATGATGGCGCGCATCGTGCTCTCCAGCGTGTTCTGCCGCTGGCGGAGGGCTTCGATGAACCATTTGGCCGAATCGATCTTCTGCTTGACGAAGGTGGCCGCCTCCTTCTGGGAGCGCTCCTGGGCGTATTTCCCCGTCTCGAGGATGTCCGCGTATTTCCGGTTGATCCGGAGTTCCGGGATGGAGAAGCGGGGCATCGACAGGACCAGCTCGCCGTGGTCGTAGTCCAGCAGGAAGTCCGGGACGATCTGCTGCGCCTGGTCGTTGTAGGAGTCGTCGATGTCGCCGCCGGGCGCGGGGTTGAGCCGCTTGATCTCGTTCATCGCCTCCTGCATTTCCTCCCGGGAGAGGCGGAGCCGGGTCATCACCCGCTGGAAATGCTTGCCGGTGAAATCGTCAAAGCAGTCCCGGAGGATCCGGATGGCCGTCTGGACGGACGGGGTCTGCTTCTTGTCCTCGAGCTGGATCAGCAGGCATTCCCGGAGGTCCCGCGCCCCGACGCCGGAGGGCTCGAACTCCTGGATGACGCGGAGCATCGCTTCGATTTCCCCGGCCGTCGTCTCGATGCCGGCCCGGAAGGCCATGTCGTCGACGAGGGATTCGAGGTCGCGGCGCAGGTAGCCGCTGTCGTCGAGGCTGCCGATGATGAAGGAGGCCACGGCCCGCTGGTGCTCGGTGAGGTTGCGGAAACCGAGCTGCTCCATCAGGCTCTGCGTAAAGCTCTGCCGGACGGAGAAAGTGTTGTACTCGGGCCGCTCGTCCTTGCCCCAGTTGTTGACATGGAGGTTGTAGGAGGGGATGTCGTCATCCCCGTAGGCGGTATAGCTGTCCTCCAGGGAACCGCCGCTGTTCTCCTTCTCCTCCACCTCGGAGAGAGAGACATCCTTCGCCTCCCCGTCGCCGCGGGGCTGCTCGTCGTCGAGCACGGGGTTGTTGCTGAGTTCCTCCCGGACATACTGCTCCAGCACCTGCACCGGCATCTCGATCACCTTGATGGTCTGGATCTGGAGCGGCGAAAGCTTCTGTTGCAGCGTCTGTTTGGTCTCTAATCCCTGTTTCATTGGAAGATAACGTCCGGATCCACAAGCGGATAGTTGATGTTTTCCTTGATGAGGAAGGCGGCGGGATACTGGACCTTCAGCTCATTGAACAGCCGCAGGGCTTCGTCCTTGGAACGGAAATCGCCGACGGAGACCTTGAAGTTCGGGCTTTCGAAAGTCCGGTACACGCGGAGGCCGGGGTAGCGGCCCGCGATGGCGCGGGCGACGGCCTCGGAGCGGGCGCGGGCCTTCTGGTCGTTGTCATAGTAGACGCGGATGCGGTAGCCCGGAATCGGCTTGCCGGCGTTGCGGGAGACATACTTCCGGAACGCATCCCGGACGGCGGCGGGCTGGTCGATCTCCGACTTGCCGTCGGACGTGCGGATGAGGTTCAGGATATCCTGTCCGCGGAGCGTCGAGTCGATGGCGGCCGGCACGTAGAGCGAATCGGCCTGGTCTTGGGCGCGGGCGCCGGCGGCGACCAGCGCAAGGACGAGGATAAGGAGGGCCTTCTTCATATCACTTTGCGAGTTTTTCGATGTCGAGGTCTTTGAATTCCAAGGTTTTGCCCATTCCGTTCTTCAGTTTGGCATGGAGCCGGATGTCGGCCGTGAAGCCTTCGAGCGAACGCCGGGAAATGAGGGTCAGCACCTCCAGCAGGGAAACCGATTCCGAGAGGGTCGCTGTGCAGGGGAGTTCATACACCTGGACGCTGCGCGCCTGCAGGGGCAGTTCACCGGCCGTGAAAGTGCCCATCTCGCGGTTCTGCAGCTTGATGGTGCCGTCCACGTCGGAGAGGGTGAAACCCATGGCGGGGTTGTCTATCTCCAGCAGCAGGACGCCTTCGGCGCTCCGCTGGCTGGTCGGTGTGATGTATTTCACGCCGACCGACTTCACCTGGATGTCCTTGATCTTCCGCACGCCGGAGCAGCCGGTCACAAGGAACGGAAGCAGGGCGAGCAGGAGTCCCGCCGCGATTTTCCAGACTTTTGACATCTTTCTTGTCCTATACAATCATGCAAAGGTAGGAAAAATCCCGGGAAATTCCTTATTTTTGCAGACAAGAAGCCCCATTGGTTCCGAAATGAAACGAATCTACATAGAAACCTACGGCTGCCAGATGAATGTCAGCGACACCGAGGTCATCTTCTCCATCCTCGCGGAGGACGGCTTTCAGCGGACGGAAAACATGGAAGAGGCCGACGTCATCCTGGCCAACACCTGTTCGGTCCGGGACAATGCCGAACAGCGCATCTGGGGACGGATCGAACAGTTCAACCAGCAGAAGAAAAAGCGCGGCGATGTGATTGTCGGCATCGTCGGCTGCATGGCGGAGCGCTTGAAAGACAAGCTGTTGGATACGAAGAAGGTGGACCTGGTCGCCGGCCCGGACAGCTACCGGCACCTGCCCGGAATGCTCGCCGCCGTGACGCCGGACAGCCCCCAGATCGACGTCCTCCTTTCCCGCGACGAGACCTATGCGGACATCACCCCGGTCCGGACGGACCGCAACGGCGTGTCCGCCTTTATCTCCATCATGCGCGGCTGCAACAACGTCTGCTCCTACTGCGTCGTCCCTTATACCCGCGGCGCGGAGCGCTCCCGGGACGCCCATTCCATCGTCCGGGAGGCCTGCGACGTCTTCCGGCGCGGCTATAAGGAGGTGACCCTCCTGGGCCAGAACGTCGACAGCTATCTGTGGAAGTCCGATACGGAAACGGTTGATTTCGCGGATCTTCTGGACCGCGTCGCCGCCATTTCCCCGCTCCTGCGCGTCCGTTTCGCCACCTCCCATCCGAAAGACATCAGCGACAAGCTCATCGAAACGATGGCTTCGCGGCCCAATATCTGCCGGCACATCCACCTCCCGGTCCAGTCCGGCAGCAGCCGGATGCTGGAGAAGATGCGCCGCAAGTACAGCCGGGAATGGTACCTGGAGCGGGTGGCGAAGATCCGTTCGGTGATGCCGGACTGCGGCCTGACGACCGACGTGATCGCGGGTTTCTGCTCCGAGACGGAGGAGGACCACCGCGAGACCCTCTCCCTCATGGAGGAGGTCGGCTTCGACTGGGCCTTCATGTTCCAGTACTCCGAGCGTCCCGGCACCCTGGCCGCGCGGAATTACCCCGACGACGTGCCGCCGGAGGTCAAGACCCGCCGGCTCAATGAAATCATCGCCCTGCAGAACCGCAAGGGCCTCGAGAGCTACCGCCGCGACATCGGGAAGCGCCTGACCGTCCTCGTCGAGGGACCGTCCAGGCGCAACCCGGACGACCTCTGCGGCCGCGCCTCCAACAACAAGATGTGCGTTTTCCCCGCCGGGGGGCACCGTGTGGGGGACTACGTCGATGTCCTCGTCGAATCCTGCACCTCTGCAACGCTCATCTGCTCACTGGCATAATTAATTGACACCGAATCATATGGAAGAAAAATTCATCCTCGCCCTCGACCAGGGCACCAGCAGCTCCCGGGCCATCGTCTTCGACCGCGACGGCAACGTGCGGAGCGTCGCCCAGAAGGAGTTCACCCAGCATTTCCCGAAACCGGGCTGGGTCGAGCACGACCCGAAGGAGATCTGGTCCTCCGAAGCGTCCGTCATCGCCGAGGCCATCACGGCCCTCGGCATCAACGGCAAGGACATCGCCGGCATCGGCATCACCAACCAGCGGGAGACCACCATCGTGTGGGACGCCGAGACGGGAGAACCGGTCTACAACGCCATCGTCTGGCAGGACCGCCGTACCTCGGCTTTCTGCGACCAGCTGAAGGCGCAGGGCCTCGTGGACCGCATCCGCGAGAAGACCGGCCTCATCATCGACGCCTATTTCAGCGGCACGAAGATCCGCTGGATCCTCGACAACGTCCCCGGCGCCCGCGCCCGGGCCAAGGCCGGGAAGCTCCGTTTCGGCACGGTCGATTCCTGGCTGATCTGGAACCTCACGCGCGGCGAAGTCCATGTGACCGACGTGAGCAACGCCTCCCGGACGATGCTGTTCAATATCAATACCCTGGAATGGGATGAGGAACTGCTTGAACTGTTGGATGTTCCCGCATCCATGATGCCGTCCGTGCGCTCCTCCAGCGAGGTCTATGGCCATACCAAGACCACCATCTTCGCCCATGAGGTCCCGATCGCGGGCATCGCCGGCGACCAGCAGGCGGCCCTCTTCGGGCAGATGTGCACGGTGCCCGGTTCCGTGAAAAACACCTACGGCACCGGCTGCTTCCTCCTGATGAACACCGGCGACAAGCCGATCCTGTCGAAGAACAACCTCCTCACCACCGTCGCCTGGAAGATCGGCGAAACGGTCAACTACGCACTTGAGGGGTCGATTTTCGTCGGCGGTTCCGTCGTCCAGTGGCTCCGCGACGGCCTCGGGATCATCAAGTCCTCCTCCGAAGTCGAAGCCCTGGCCGCGTCCGTCCCGGACAACGGCGGCGTGTATTTCGTCCCGGCCCTGACCGGCATGGGCGCCCCCTACTGGGACCAGTATGCCCACGGCACCATCTGCGGCCTGACCCGCGGCACCACGGCGGCCCATATCGCCCGCGCCGCGCTGGAGGGCATCGCCTTCCAGACGATGGACATCGTCGCGGCCATGGAGCGCGACGCCGGCGTGAAGCTTTCCGAGCTGAAGGTGGACGGCGGCGCATCCCGCAACAACCTCATGATGCAGTTCCAGGCCGACATCCTCGGCGCTTCGGTCATCCGTCCCCAGGTGACGGAGACCACGGCCCTCGGCGCCTGCTACCTCGCCGGCCTCGCCGTCGGCTTCTGGGGCTCGCTCGACGAGGTCAAGCGCCAGTGGCAGGCCGAACGCATCTTCCTTCCTTCCGACGCCGACACCGCTCCCGCCAAGGCGGGCTGGGCCGACGCCATCCAGCGGACACTAACGAAATAACCCGATATGCTTTTCCAACAATGCCTTTTCGAATTCCTCGGCACGATGATCCTCGTGCTGATGGGTGACGGTGTGTGCGCGGCATGCACCCTGAACAAATCCAAGGCGCAGGGCGCCGGCTGGGTGGTCATCACCCTGGCCTGGGGCTTCGCCGTCATGTGCGGCGTCCTTGTCGCCGGCCCGGTCTCCGGTGCCCACCTGAATCCGGCCGTAACCTTCGGCCTCGCCCTTGCGGGCCTCTTCCCGTGGTGCTCCGTTGTCCCGTACATCATCGCCCAGATGATCGGCGGCTTTGTCGGCGCCGTGCTGGTCTATGCCTTCTATGTGGACCATTTCGCCGCGACTTCCGACAATCCCGACGGCATGCTCGGCTGCTTCTGCACCATGCCTGCCATCGACCACAAGACGGTCAACTTCTTCAGCGAGTTCCTCGCCACCTTCGTGCTGGTCTTCCTGATCCTGGCCATCGGCTCGAAGGGCAACACCCCGATGGCGGGCGACGTTCCGATCGGCCTCGGTGCCGTCGGCGCCTTCCCGGTCACCGCGGTCATCATGTCCCTCGGCATGTCCCTCGGCGCGACCACGGGCTATGCGATGAACCCTGCGCGTGACACCAGCCCGCGCCTCGCCCACATGGTCCTTCCGATCCGCGGCAAGCGTGACAGCGGCTGGTCTTACGGCTGGATTCCCGCCATCGCCCCGCTCGTCGGCGGCGCCTTCGCCGCAGCCATCTTCCTGTTGGCGTTCTGACGGATATTATTGATAAAGAAAAGGTTCGGCCGCGTGGCCGAACCTTTTTTCATTTCTTCCCGCCGAAGGCGAGGTTGCCGGCGTCCCCGAGGCCGGGGATGATGCAGTTCTTGGAGGTCAGCTCTTCGTCGATGGCGGCCGTCCACAGGGTGATGCTGTCCGGGAGGGTCTTCTGGAAGTGCTCGACGGCGTCCCGGCTGGCGATCGGGATGGCCAGATGGATGCAGGCGGGGGTACCGCCATGCTCCTGGAGGACCTGCATCGCCATTTCGGAGGAGGCGCCGGTCGCAAGCATCGCATCGGTGAGGATGAGGGTTTTGCCCGTGAGGTCCGGGCAGGTGCAGTAATCCGTGCGGAGTTCGGAATAGCCGCCCTTGCCGTACTTGCGGAAGGCCGCGACGAAGGCGGTCTCCGCGTGGTCGAAGAAGCGGAGGAAGCCGGTCTGGAGCGGCAGGCCGGCCCGTAAGATGGTCGCTATCACGAGTTTCGTCTCCGGCAGTTCCATCTCTGCGATGCCCAGCGGGGTGGTCACTTCCTTCGGGGCATAGGCGAGGGTCTTGCTGATCTCATAGGCGAAGATCTCACCCACCCGTTCGAGGTTGGTCCGGAAACGGAGGCTGTCCTTCTGGACGGTCCGGTCGCGCATTTCTGCGATAAAACTGCTGAGAACGGTGTTGTTCTCCCCGAGGTTGATGACTTTCATACGGATTGACTGCTGTTCAAGGGACAAAGATACGTTTTTCGCCGGAATATCGGATGCTTTCCCGTGGGAATTCTGCTTCGCAGCAGTCATTTTGTGCCGCGTTCGCAGACGAGCCGTTCGTCGGCGAAACTGTAATAACTGTCGCCGGCGATGATGATGTGGTCCTTGAGGTCGATGCGGAACGTGTTGAGCGCCTGCTTCAACGCGTGCGTTTCCCGGAGGTCGGCCTGGCCGGGAAGGGGGCTGCCGGAAGGGTGGTTGTGGACCAGGATGACCGAGCGGGCGCGGTGCTCGAGGGCGCGGCGGGTGACCGCCTTCGGGTCGATGACGGTGGCGTCCTGGCTGCCGGAAGAGAGCCGTTCGTCGGCGAGGAGCCGTCCGGCGTTGTTCAGGTACAGGGCCCAGCATTCTTCGTGGTCGAGCAGGCGGAGGCGGGGGAGCATCAGGCGATAGACGGCTTCCGGTGCGGCGAGGCGGCGGCCGTCGGGGAGGTCGGGCTCGCCGGCCGCCCGGCGTCCGAGTTCGAAGGCCGCCTGCAGGGTCATCGCCTTGTTGATGCCGACGCCCTTCTGAACGCAAAGCGTCTCGATGGAGGCCGCGGCGAGCGCCGGAAGGTGCCAGCCGGCGGCGCGCAGCAGCTCCTGGGCGGCTTCCAGGGCGTTGAGCCCGCCTGTCCCCGTCCGGAGGAGGACGGCGACGAGTTCGGCGTTGGTGAGGTTCCGTACCCCCAGGCGCCGCATCTTTTCCCGGGGGCGTTCGGCCCGGTCGAGGTCCGCGATCTTCATGGGGACAAGATAGGCGCTTCCCGGGAGAAAGGAGGCCGGAAACGGAAAAATGATTTTCGCACCGATGGTTTCAGCGGGTATTTTTCCGTTTTTTACTAAATTTGTACAAATTAAACCCTTTGGTATGAAAAAGACCCTCACGCTGCTTGCAGCCCTTTTCATCGGCCTCTCCCTGATGGCCCAGCGGACACCCGACAAGGTGAAGTATGTGTACACGGAAGCTTCCGACCTGAACCTGATCGGCAAGATCCTCCCGACGCCCAACCCCTACCACCGCGTGGATACGGTGAAATACAAGGGTTTCACGACGGGCGAGAACAAGCAGGTCCGCTCCTCCGCCGGCCTCGCCGTCGTCTTCCGGACGAACAGTTCCTCCATCACGATCCGCGCGGAAGGCGATCTCTCCTACGCCTCCAACTCGACCATGCGCCTGGCCTCCCACGGCTATGACCTTTATATCAAAGACGGGAGACGCTGGCTGTGGGCCGGTGCGACCGCGCCGAACATCAGCAAGCCCGAAGCTACGATGACCCTGATCAAGAACATGGCCCCCGGCATGAAGGAATGCCTCCTGTACCTTCCGATCTACTGCGACATGCAGTCCATCCGGATCGGTGTCGAGGAAGGGGCTGTCCTTGAGGCGATCGAGTCCCCGTTCCGCCACCGCGTCGCCATCTTCGGCTCCAGCTATACCCACGGCATCAGCACGTCCCGCGCCGGCATGTCCTACCCGATGCAGTTCACCCGCCACACCGGCATCCAGATGCTCTCCCTCGGCTGCAGCGGCAATTGCAAGATGCAGCCCTATTTCGCCGACGTGCTGGTGGACGTCGATGCCGACGCTTTCGTATTCGACGCATTTTCAAATCCTTCCGCGGACATGATCCACGAGCGGCTCTTCCCCTTCATTGAGCGCCTGAACGCCGCCCATCCGGGCAAGCCGCTGATCTTCCAGCAGACCATCTACCGCGAATCCCGCAATTTCAACTGTGGCAACGACGACGTGGAGTCCGCCAAGCAGCACATGGCCGACAGCCTGATGAAGATCGCGGTCAAGAAGTATAAGGATGTCTATTTCATCCAGACCAACGCTACGGCACCGCTCCACGAGTCTTCCGTGGACGGTACGCACCCGGACGACTACGGCTACTACCTCTGGAGCAGGTCCATCGAAAAGCCCATCCTGCGGATTCTCCGCAAGTACGGCATCCGGTAGTGCAACAGAAATGATAACCTGCATCACCGGTGTCTGCTGCTTCGCAGCCCTGCCCGGGTAAATGCCACCTGTGATAGAAATAATAACCTGCATCACCGGTGTCTGCTGCTTCGCAGCCCTGTCCGGGTAAATGCCACCGGTAATAGAAATAATAACCTGCATCACCGGTGTCTACTGCTTCGCAGCCCTGTCCGGGTAAATGCCACCGGTGATGCAGGTTATTCTTTCACAATTCCTGGGAGCCTGCTGCTGACAATCTGCCGCTGACAAAGGGTAAGGGTTCCGGACGAATTTTTCTGAGTCCGGAACCCTTACCCTTTGTAAATGGGTGCAGCAGGCCTACTTCTCCCGCGGGAGGATTTCGACCTGAAGTTTGGCGTAGGCCTTTTCCACCTTGGCGAGGGCCTTTTCTACCGACTCGTCGCGGGCGAGGAGGACGCCGAAGCGGCGGTGTCCGCGGACTTCGGGCTTGCCGAAGAGCCGGATGTGGACATCCTCTTCGGCAAGGATGTCCTCGAGGCCGGAGAAGCGGACGGTGTCCGTATCTCCCTCGATGACAATGGCTTTCGAGGCACTGGGTCCGAAGAAGCGGATGGCCGGGATCGGAAGGCCGAGGATGGCGCGGGCGTGGAGGGCGAATTCGCTGAGGTCCTGGGATACCATCGTGACCATGCCGGTGTCGTGCGGGCGCGGGGAGACTTCGCTGAAGATGACCTTTTCGCCCTTGACGAACATCTCCACGCCGAAGATGCCCCGGCCGCCGAGGGCGCCGGTGATGGCGACGGCGATCTTCCGGGCCTGCTCCAGAGCCGATTCGCTCATCGGCTGCGGCTGCCAGGACTCGCGGTAGTCCCCGTCCACCTGGTGGTGGCCGATCGGCAGGAGCGTGGTCGTGCCGCCGATGTGGCGGACGGTCAGCATCGTGATCTCGTAGTCGAAATCAACGAATCCCTCGACAATCACCCTTCCGGCGCCGGCGCGGCCGCCTTCCTGGGCCATGTGCCAGGCCTTGTCGATGTCCTCCGGCCGCTTGATGGTGCTCTGCCCGTGTCCGGAGGAGGACATGATGGGCTTGACCACGCAGGGAATCCCCACTGCGTCAATGGCTTTGCGGAACTCCTCGTACGTGTCTGCAAAGCGGTAGGTTGCGGTCGGGAGGCCGAGTTCCTCGGCGGCCAGCCGCCGGATGCCTTCGCGGTTCATCGTGAGGAAAGCGGCCTTCGCGGTCGGGATGACATGGTATCCTTCCCGCTCGAGTTCGACCAGGGTCGGCGTGGCGATGGCTTCCACCTCCGGGATGATCCAGTCCGGTTTTTCCGCTTCGATGACGGCCCGGAGCGCCGCGCCGTCAAGCATGTTGATGACATGGCTGCGGTGGGCGACATGCATGGCGGGCGCGTTGGCATAGCGGTCCACCGCGATGACTTCGATGCCGAAGCGCTGCAGTTCGATGACGACTTCCTTGCCGAGCTCACCCGAGCCGAGCAGCAGGGCCTTCCGGGCGGTGGAAGTGAGGGGAGATCCGATTTGAAGCATGACTATCTGATTGAATGATACTTTTTTACAGGCCTTTCGCCGCACGGATGAGTTCGCCGAGTTCGGCGATGTCGCGGACGATGACGTCCGGCGGGTAGAACTCCGGATCCGGGTTCGTGCGGGCATCTTCGGCGACCTTTTCAGCCGTTTCGAGGGTGGTCTCGCCCGACAGGACGAGGACGCCGACGGCGCCGGCATTGTGGGCCATCGCCGTGTCCGTGTAGATGCGGTCGCCGACCATGGCGATCTCCTCCGGCTGCAGGCCGTGGCGGTCCATGATGCCCTGGAGCATCGTCGGGTCGGGTTTTCCGAGGACGATGTCGGGCCGACGGCCGGTGGCATGCTCGATGCATTTCTGCAGGGAGCCGCAGTCCACCAGGATGACCGGCAGGTCGGTCGGGCAGACCCGGTCGGGGTTGGTCGCGACATAGGGGATGCCCTGTGCTGCCCACCAGGCGGCCCGGCAGAGGCGCGGGTACACGAGCGTCGTGTCAAAGGCCACGACCAGCACGTCCGGCACGTCGAGGGGATCGTCCGCGCAGGCCTCGAACCCCGCCTTTTCAAACTGGGAGACCATCGAGGGCGTGCCCAGCATGAAGAGCCGCTTCGCCTTCGGGTAGGTCTTCCGGATATAGTCGATGGCCGCGAGGGAGGTCGTGTACATGTTTTCCTCCGTCGCATGGATGCCCATCCCCTCCAGTTTGTGGAGATAGTCGGCGACGGACTTCGTGGGGTTGTTCGTCAGGAAAGAGTGCTTCACGCCGATGGCTTCCATGCCGTCGAGGAAGTCGATGGTGAAGGGGAACAGATTGGCTCCGAGATAGATGGTCCCGTCCATGTCGAGGGCGAGATGCTTGATTTTCGCGAGCTTTTCCTTCAGTTCCGGGGTCAGGGTCTTGTTATGGTTTTCTTTCATCTTACTGTTTTTTCTTGAAGGTGCCGACGGGGTAGGAGACGGTCTTCCAGACTTTCTGGGCGTCGTCATGGAAGCGGAGCCTGGCCTCCTTGCGGTCGAGGGTGCATTCGAGGAGGGTCTGGTTGTCGTTGATCACGACCGGGAAGGCGGCGTTGGTGGTGCCGGCGGGCTCGATGCGGTGGACATGGTGGTGGGCGCAGAGCATCAGGTCGATGCCGGCTTCGTTGAGCGTCGGGACGAACAGTTCGGCGACCATCCGGTCCCCGTGCCAGCCCTTCGGGTTCGGGGACATGTGGGAGAAGACGATCCGGGCGTCGGCCGTGCGGAAGGCCTCGCTCGCGACGACCTCCTTCAGCCACGCCGCCTCTTCGCGGACATAGGGCTCGACGGCCATGACCCCAAGGTTGCGGATGTCGCTGTCGGGCTTGTCCTCGCCGCTGTCGAGGGCGATGAAGAAGAAGCCGCCGTAACGGAATGCGTAATAGGTCTTTCCGGTCGGCGTGTCCATGTAATCATACCATTTCAGGGCATCGTTGCCCCGGTATTCGTGGTTGCCGCGGACGATGTAGAGGGGCGTGTCGGAGGCGAACAGCTCCCCGGCGGAGCTGAGATAGTGCTTCACGACATCCTCCTCATGGTCGATGGCGGAGGTCATGTCCCCGTTGAACACGACGAAATCGTATTTCCCCTTCGCGTCCTTGAAGTCCGCGCGGAGGACGGAATCGTGCTCGTGCATGTCGTTGACGACGGCGAATTCCAGCTTGTCGTACGCCGCCCGCTTCGTCGTGACCTTCGTGGGATGCTTGCGGAGGTCGAGGCCGTACCCCTCGCCGTACACGATGCTCCGGCGGTTGTCCTGGTCCAGGACGCCCTGCATCATGATGCGGTAGCGGTAGGTCGTTCCGGGCTCGAGGCCGGAGACCGTCACCTTGTGGACCCGGCCGATGGGACGCCGCCCGAGGCCGCGCAGGTCATAGTATTTCGGCCGTTCGCAGTTGTAGAAATGCGTCCCGTCGTCCGGGGCTACCTCGACCCAGGAGAGGGCGTCGATGTTGGTGGTCCAGATGACCGTGAAACTGGTTTCGGTGACATGCTGCAGGTAGGGATAGCATACCTGCCGGACGTGCTGGACCTCGAAGGTCCGCGGCGCTGCTTCCTGCGCCGCGGCCGGCAATCCGAAGCCGGAGAAGAGGGCGGCGAGGAACAGGATCCAGGAAGATTTCTTCATTCTGCGCGCTTTTGTGGGTTTCGCTTTGCAAAAGTAGTGATAAAATATGTATTTTTGTAGCGTAATAATCGCATAAAAGGAATAACATGGATCAAGCAACCCAAAAAAAGTACAACCAGTGGCAGTGGAAGACCATCATCATCCTGATGATCGGGTACGCGATGTTCTATCTGGTCCGGAAAAACCTCTCCTTCGCGATGCCCGTCCTCGGGGCGGAATTCGGCATTACCAAGACCCAGCTCGGCCTTTTCCTGACCCTCCACGGGGTCATCTACGGCCTCTCCCGCTATGTCGTCGGCATCATCACCGACCGCAACAGCGCCCGTAAGGTGATGAGTCTCGGCCTGTTGCTCTGCGCTCTCGTCAATATCCTCTTCGGCTGTTCCGATTTCCTCGCACGCCTGCTGCTCGGCATCAGCGCGACGGCCGGTGACGGCGCTGCGCTCGCCTCCGCCCTCGTGTACATCATGGGTACCCTCTGGATGGTCAACGGGTTCCTTCAGGGCATGGGCGTCCCGCCCTGCACCAAGACCCTCACCCAGTGGATCAAGCCCGAGGAGCTGGCGACCAAGATGTCGATCTGGAACATGTCCCATTCCATCGGCGCCGGCCTTGCCATCGCCCTCTGCGGCTGGATCGTCATCCCCCACATGGGCGCCGACTTGAGCGGCAATCCGGACGCCGTCGCGGCCATCGCCGCCAACCTCGGCCTCTCCGACCTCTCCGATCCGAAGGTCCTGAACTTCGCCGCCCACTACGGTGCCTGGCGCTGGTGCTTCCTGATCCCGGCCGCCGTCGCCCTCGTCGGCTCGGCCTTCCTCTTCTTTACGATGAAGGATTCCCCGTCGGACGTCGGCCTTCCCGAGATCGTCGGCAAGAAGAAAAAGGCCATCGTCACCACGCCGGAAGAAGCCGCGGAGCATGCCGCTTTCGTCAAGAAGCATGTCTATGGCAACCGGATCATCTGGACCCTCGCCATCGCCAATTTCTTCGTCTATGTCGTGCGCTTCGCCTGCCTGGACTGGGGCCCGACCTTCCTGACGGAGAACAAGGGCCTTTCCATGGCCACCGCCACGACCCTGATGCTCTTCTTCGAATTCGTCGGAGGCAACCTCGGCATGGTTTTCTGGGGCTGGGCAACGGACCATATCTTCCACAGCAAGGCCCATCACACGAGCCTCATCTGCATGATCGGCGTCGCGCTCTGCGCCCTGGCCTTCTGGAAACTGCCCGCCGACGCTTCCTGGTTCTGGCTGATGCTGGTCTTCATGCTGATCGGCTTCTTCATCTACGGCCCGCAGGCCCTCCTCGGCATCTGCGCCGCCCAGCATGCCACCAACCGCGCCTCCGCGACGGCCAACGGCATCCTCGGCATCTTCGGCTATGCCTCGACGATCGTCTCGGGCGTCGGTTTCGGTTTCGTCGCCGACCACTACGGCTGGGACGGCACCTACCTGACGGTCGTCATCGCCGCGGCCGTTACGATCCTTATCCTCGCCACCATGTGGGGCGCCAAGGCAACCGGCTACGAAGAAGAAGCCCCCGCCGAGAATGCATAATACAATGAAACAGAAGTCCTTGATGCTGGCGCTGCCCCTTGCGGCCGCGCCGGCTTTTTTGAACGACTGCGCCGCCGCGCCGGTGCAGAAGCCCAACATCATCTACCTGATGTTCGACGATCTCGGCTACGGCGACCTCGGCTGCTATGGCCAGCAGCAGATCGAGACCCCGAACATCGATGCCCTCGCCGCCCGCGGCGTCGTGTTTACCGACATGTACACGGCCTGTCCGCTTTCCGCCCCTTCCCGCTGCTCGATCCTGACCGGCAGGCACAGCGGCCACAGCCAGATCCGCCACAACGAGGAGGCGAACGTCCGCCTCGAAGACCCGGAGGCGCTCTTTGCGCGCATGGCGGCCGACTCGACCTTCGAGGGCCAGTGGCCGCTGCTTCCGGAGACCCCGACCATCGCCCGGATGATGAAGGGCGCGGGCTACCGGACCGCGATGGTGGGCAAATGGGGCCTCGGCAACCCGGGTTCCGGCTCCATGCCGACGGACATGGGCTTCGACTACTTCTACGGCTTTATCTGCCAGATGCTCGCCCATTCCTATTACCCCGACATGCTCTGGGAGAATGACCACCGGGTGCCGACGGGGAATGCCTACATGCCCATCACCCGCCGGCTCGACCCGGGTGCGGATCCTTACGACATCCGCTCCTACGACAAGTTCAACCAGAAGAACTACTCCTGCGACCTGATGTACGAACGGATGGAGAAATGGGTCTGCGACAACGCCGGGGAGCCGTTTTTTCTGATGTGGACGACGACCGTCCCGCATTCGACCGTGCAGGCGCCCGAGGAGGAGGTCATGTACTATGTCCGGAAACTCGGCGAGGAGAAGACCCCCGTCACGGACGGCGGCTGGTATTATCCCGTCCTCTATCCGCACTCGGCCTACGCCGCGATGGTGACCCATATCGACCGGCAGGTCGGCCAGCTCGTGGAGAAGCTCAGGGAGCTCGGTGTCTATGACAATACGGTCTTCATCGTGACCTCCGACAACGGCCCCGCCTGCAACTCCAACTCCCCGATGGAATACTTCAGGAGCGGCGGCCCCTTCAAGTGCCGCAAGGGCTGGGGCAAGTCCTCCCTCCACGAGGGTGGGATCCGCATGCCCTTCGTGGTTGCCTGGGGCGACCGGCTGACCCCGGGGAAGACGGACTACGTCGGCCAGTTCACCGACCTGATGCCGACCTTTGCCGAACTTGCCGGTGTGGAAGCGCCTGAAAATGACGGTGTTTCATTCGTTCCGACCCTGCTCGGCAAAGAGCAGGAGCAGCAGCATGAATACCTCTACTGGGAGTTCCCCGGCGGCAAGGGCTGGTTCGCCGTCCGCTGGGGCGACTGGAAGGGCCTGGTCAAGAAGGCCACGGAAGCGGGCGCGAAGATGGAACTCTTCAACCTGCGTGAAGACCCCCGGGAATCCACGGATGTCGCCGCGGACCATCCGGAAGTCGTCGCCAAACTATGGTCTTTCATCGAGGCCGGTCACTCCGACCTCCCCGCCGCCTCCCCGGACCGCTTCAAACTGGCCGTCCCGGCGCATTGACCGGCTTCCCGGTATCGCCGGCAGGAGACGCTACGGCTCTACATATGCGACAATCTCCCCTTTGGCGACCTTGTCGCCCTGCCTGCCCGTGACGGCGACGATGCGGCCCGTGACGGCGGGGAGGATGGGTTCCATGCCATAGAAGGTCTGGATATAGCCGAGGGGCTCGCCGGCTTCGACGGCCGTGCCGGTACGCGGGGCCTTCGAAGGGCCGTCCACGTCGATCTCCCAGAGGAGCTGGCCCTTGGCGGGCGCCTGGACCGGGACGGCATGCGGATACTTCGCCGCGTATTCCTCCGCCGAGAATTTCGGCGTCTCGACGACCGGGCGCTCGATGACGACCGGGGCGCCGGCCTTGGCCTTGAGGTCGGCCAGTTCCTTGTTGAAGCGCTCCTTGGCGACGCCGCTGCGGTAGTCGCGGTACTGGCGTTCGTGCATGGCGAGTTCGAAGAGTTCCTCGTCGTCCTCGCCGCAGTCCCAGCCTTCCTCTTTCATCATCGCACGGAACTTCGGAAGTTCGTCCGGATAGTTGTCCTGCGGGTTGCAGGTGGTGAATTCCAGGCCCTTTTCCTTCGCGAGCGCGACGATTTCCGGGGCGAGCGGGCCGGGGAGCGTGCCCATGTGGCCGAGGATCATGCCCCAGGTGTCCTTGTCGATGCTGCTCCAGCGCGGCTTGTCGCTGAGCATATTGAGCAGGTTCATCAGCGCCGTGTTCTTCACATACTGGCTGAACGGGGTCACGAGCGGCGGATAGCCGAGCCGCGGCCATACGTACTCAACCTCCTGGAAGAGCTTGACCATCAGCGTGTCAAGCGACATTTCCGGGCGCCCGTGGGCCCGCTGAGCGGCGTTGATCGCGCCCTGGAAGCCCCGCAGGTCGGCCATCATCGAGCCCATCATGCCGCCCGGCAGGCCGCAGCCTACCAGGAGCGAGGTCATCTCCCGGTTGGTCGGGTTGATCCAGTAGCCGAGGAAATCATCGATGAATGACTGCGTGAGGCGGCGGACCTCCATGTAGGCGTCCATGTTGAGGTCTTTCACCTGGAATCCGTCGGCTTTCAGCATCTCGCGGATGGTAATCACGTCCGGATGGACCTTGCCCCAGGATAGGGGCTCCACGGCGACATCGAGGTAGTCGGCCCCGGCGCGGGCGACCTCCAGCATGGAAGCCGTGGAGAAGCCCGGCCCGGTGTGGCCGTGGTACTGGACCTTGAGGTGGGGATACTTCTTCTTGATGTCGCTGACCAGTTCGCCGAGGACGCTCGGCCGGCCGATGCCGGCCATGTCCTTGAGGCAGATCTCGTCGGCGCCGTACTCCACGACCCTGTCCACGACGCCCATGTAGTAGGCGACCGTATGGACGGGGGAGTGCGTGATGGAAAGCGCTACCTGTGAGATCATTCCGGCCTTCTTGGCCCCGATGACCGAGCCCTTGAGGTTGCGGTGGTCGTTGAGGCCGCAGAAGGAGCGGGCGATGTCCACGCCCTGTTTCTTCTTGACGGAGAACATCAGTTCGCGCACGTCCAGCGGCACCGGGTTCATGCGGAGCGCGTTCAGGCCGCGCTCGAGCATGTGGGTCTGGATGCCCGCCTTGCGGAGCGGGGCGGTCCAGGCGCGGACCGCCTTGTTCGGATTCTCGCCGAAGAGGAGGTTGACCTGTTCGAAGGCGCCGCCGTTCGTCTCGACGCGGTCAAAGCAGCCCATGTCCACGATGGCCGGGGCCACCGAGACGAGCTGGTCCACCCGGGGGACATATTTCCCGGAACTCTGCCACATGTCCCTGTAAACCAGGGAGAACTTGATTTCCTTAGCCATGGCTCAGTGTGAATCTTTCCGTAAAATTACGGATTCTGCAGAAGATTTGCAAATGTGGTGCGCAGGTCCTCCCAGCGGTAGAACGGGCCCTCGTCCGGGAGGAGGGACGTGCGGACCTCCCGTTCGTTCAGGAGGATCTTGACGAGGACGGGGTCCTTGGCGCCCTTCCGGAAGAAGACGAGTTGGATGTTGCAGGCCATCGGGACGATGGCGTAGTCATGGAACACCGTCTTGATGTCCCCGTAAGCTTCGGCGCGCCCGTCGCATCCTTCCAGGCCGATGAGGGCGCCGAGGGTGGCGACGTTCTGGTCGTGGCCATAGCGGAGATGGGCGCCGTGGCTGCCGTCGGCGATGACCGCGTCCGCCTCGGCGATGATGCGGCGGAGGACATTGTGCCCGTCCCGGAGGATCCGGTCGCCGTAGGGGAGGGAGTTGCACTGGCGGAGATAGAACCGCGCATTCTCCCGTTCCCAGATGGGATAGACATCCTCCTTGTCAAGGTATTGGAACAGATTGAGTTCCGGGAATCCGGACGCTTTTGCATCGGCGGCGAGATGGTAGAGGTCGAACAGGGCGATCCAGGCCTTGTCCGGTCCCAGGAATGCGCCGCCGTCGGTGAACAGGCGGGCATTGACCCGGCCCGCATCCAGCGGTACGCCATGCATGTTGTCCTCGCTGTACCAGCCCTGTTTCTTGAGTTCCCGGCCGAGGATTCCGCTTTCCCTGAGGTCGAAGATCCATTCCCAGTTGCCCGGGGCCGCACAGCGCGTGACCCGGATGCCGGGATTGCATTCCTTCAGCCGCTCGGCGGCGAATACTCCGCTCAGGGTGCTCCGCATCCGGGCGGAAGACTGCACGTCGAGGAAGGGCTGCATGCCGCCCCGCTTGCGGAAAACCTGCGGATAATGCCGGAACATCCGTTCTGCGATGTGGCGGTGCTCCCGCTCGCCGACGGGACTCAGTTCGCCGACGCGTCCCTCCGCGTCCCCGGCGAGGATCCGCACGGCGGCGAGCGCCTCCCGTCCTTCCGCGGTCAGGACACCCAGGCTGTCAGCCTTTTCCATCCAGCCGAGCGGCCGCCGGTAAATCCGTTCTTCGCCCTGGAGGCGGGACCCGTGACGCCCGAGATGGCTGATATAGAATGGCTTATACCCTTTCGGCGGCGCGGTCGACGGCTGCTCGATATCCGGATACGGCCGACAGATGCCGGAAAGCTCATCCCAGGACATCGTCTCGTATGCCGGCTGCGCAGTGACATGCAAAGCGATAAAGAGCAGTGCCGGGATCAGGAATCGATGGAGTCTTGTCTGCATGGATGTTGGTATGATCGGAGTCTCAAAGATACGAAAAAAACCTTATTCGCTGACCGTGAAGCGTACCGAGACCGTGCGCCCCTGGGCGTCGACCAGGGTCGCCGTATGCGGTCCCGGTGCGGGATTGACCGACATTTTGTGGACGAACTTCGTCTCGCCGAGGTAGTGGTCGTCGAGATGCCACCAGAGGGTCGCTGCGGGATCCCGGTGGGCGGCCTGCAGCACGATGCCTGGGGTGGAACCGTCCAGCTGGCGGGGAATGTACAGCGTGCTGCCGCTTTCCGGATAGATGAACGCGAGGGCGTCCGGGGTGTGGACGGGCGTCCGGTATTCCGGATGATGCGGTTTGTAGTACCATTCCATGGCGGGCGGAAGGACGAAGGCGCTGACCCCGCCGATTTCCCGGTGATAGGGACAGGGCTCGCTCCGGAGGGCGTTTTTCGGCAGCAGTACCCGTTCGGAGGCATCGCAGTACAGGCCTTTCAGGTGACCGGATGCAGGGCAGACTTCCGCCATGACCCCTTCCGCGGGATCGGGCTCCGGGAACCAGTCCGTCCCGGCGGGCAGCAGGCCGAGTAGTTCGAAGAGCACGGGGCCGGCGGTCTTGGCGCCGGTCAATCCCGGGACACCCTGCCCGAGGGCGTTGCCGACCCAGACGCCGACAGCCCAGTCCGGGGTCACGCCGACGGCCCAGGCGTCCCGGAAGCCGTAGCTGGTGCCCGTTTTCCAGGCCGCTTTCCGGACGGAGGTGATCAGCCGCCAGTCGATTTCATCGGGCCGGTTGACGGCCTTCAGCGCTTCCAGCGTGTGCCAGAGGGCCACCTTGTCGTTCAGCGGAAATTCTTGCTGCATACCGAGATAGGTCCGGGCCAAGGAAGCGTAGATGGAAGTGATTTCATACAAGGTTCCCTCGCCGCCGCCGAGGATCAGCGAGAGGCCGTAATGCCCGGCGTCATGGGTCAGCGTCGTCATGCCGCAACGGCGAAGCAGGGCATGGAACTCCGGAACGCCGTAGGCGCGGAGCAAATGGACGGCGGGTACGTTCAGCGAACGGGCGAGCGCCTCTGCCGCCGGCACGGCACCGTAAAACTGCAGGTCGAAATTCTGCGGAGAGAACCCGTTGATATTCACGGGGATATCCGGCAGGAGCGTGCGCGGGAGGATGGTCCCTTCCTGCAGGGCGGCGGCATAGAGGAAGGGCTTCAGGATGCTGCCGGTCGAGCGCGGGGCGCGCAGGATATCGACTTGGCTTCCCGGCCTTTCACGGAGCGGGGAGGCGTTCCCGATGTAGGCGACGGGTTCCCGGGTGCGGAGGTCGAAAATGACGGCGGCAAGGTCCGCGATGCCGCTGCGGTCGAGTTCATCGGACCAGCGGTTCGTGACCGTCTCCACCGCCTGCTGGAGGTCCAGCCGCACGGCGGTCCGGGTACGGACACCCTCCGGCGCCTGTGCCACGAGATGCGGGGCATGGGAAGGCAGCGGATGCGGCGCGTCCGGCAAGGGCTCCTCGCAGGCGAGTTCGTAGGAGGTTTCGTCGATGTCGCCATGTTCCATCAGCCTCTTCAGCAGGCGGTTCCGCTTTTCGAGCAGGGCCTCCCGCCGCTTCCCCGGATGGATGCTGGAAGGGGCGTTCGGGAGGACGGCGAGGGTGGCCGCCTCGCCCCAGGAGAGGTCCTCCGCAGGGCGCCCGAAATAACGCCACGCCGCGGCCTCGAGTCCGACGACATTGCCGCCGAACGGGGCGTAGGACGCATAGAGCGCGAGGATTTCATCCTTGGTGCAGCGCAGTTCCAGCCGTGTCGCGAGGACGGCCTCCACGGCCTTCTGCCAGAGCGTCCGCTTCCTGCCGCGCGACAGACGGACGACCTGCATCGTCAGCGTGCTGCCGCCGCTCTCCACTTTCCCCGCGCGGATGTTCTGCACGAGGGCACGGGCAATGGCCCCCGGATCGATGCCGGGATGATAGCGGAAGTGCCTGTCCTCGAATTGGATGAGAGCGGTTTCATACCGTTTCGGCATGCTGTCGCAAGGGGGAAAGCGCCATTGCCCGTCCGCCGCGATCCGGGCCCCGAGCAGGTTCCCGCCGGCATCTTCCACGACCGTCGAACAGGGGACTCCTTTGAAGAGGTCCCTCGGCAGGCAACAAAGGTAGGCCGCCACAAGGACGGCCATACCTGAAAGGAATATGATTCTCCGGCGCGTCACCGGACCACTTCCGCCTTGCCGGAAGCGGTGTTCGCGGCCACGTGCGGGTCGTACATGGCCTCGCACGTTACGGCCGGGAGGACATAACTGCCCTCATACGCGGCCCGGAGCCGGATCTGGAAGGTCTTGGCCGTTCCGTGGGGAAGGTCGAAGAACCAGTCGCAGCGGTCGTCGCGGATGTCCTGGTAATCATACATTTCCCCGTCGAGGATGCCGAGCAGCCGCTGGTTGAGGATCTCCCAGCCGGACGGGACTTTCATCCGGAGCGCCAGGTTCCGGTAATCCCGGGCGGCGGACGTTCCGGCCACCGTCACGCTGGCGGTGAACTCGGTGCCCTGTCGGATGGACGCGGGATTGACCGGTGTGCCGTCCGTGAGACTGTACGCGACCCGGAGGGAGAGGCCGTCCGCGCGGGCGGGGACCGGCGTTCCGGCCGGCCTGCGCTCGGTCGTCAGGAGAGTGGCATAGAGCGGTCCGGCGCCGGTGTTCCGCACGTTCACGTCGCCCTGGACCGGCAGGGAAAGGACGGCCTTGGCCGACGAGACATCCTGTTTCTTGCCGGCAGCGGTCACGTCTGCGGCGACATGCTCCGCCGGGAACTTGCCGTGGAGACGATCCATCGCCACGGCGGCAAAACCGGCCTCCTGGGTCGAATAGCTTCCGGCATTGACCTTTTCGGAAATCTCCAGCGCCAGCGGCAGGGCGCCGCCGATGTCATCGGTCAGCGCCAGCGCCTCCAGTGCGAGGGCTTTGTCCCTCAGGCTGCTTCCGTAAGTGGCATAGCCCGCGGCATATTCCTCGAAACTGTCGGTGATCGTGCCGATGAGCTGCTTGGCGATCTGGGCCTTGCCCGTGACGGCATAGGCCGATGCAAGGACCCATTTGGCGCGGTAGCCCAGCCCGGCCGTCTCCTTGAGGCGGTTCATGGAACCGGCCTCCGGCGAGCCGGCTACGGCAAGGGTATAGAGCCGGTAGGCCTCGTCCAGTTCGCCGAACGCATCGTCGGCCTTGCGGCGGAAAATGCGGCACTGTTCCTTCTGATACTTCGTCCAGGCGCGCAGGACGCCCTTTTCAACAGGGAAGCCCTTTCCGCTGGCTTCGCTGAGGAACGCACCGGCCATGGAGCTGACCCATGGATCGGCGGCACGGGCGCCCGGCCAGTAGAGGAAGCCGCCGTCGCCGTTCTGCCGTGCGTACAGCTTGGAGATGATCGCGGGGATGCGCTCTTTCGCCTTGGCGGCGTCCGCATCGCCCAGCTGCGGGAGCAGGTGGAGCAGGGCGAGGCCGCGCGCGGAGAGCTGCTCGGAGCATTCGTACGGGTAATCACCCATGTAGGAGGCGACCGCTGCCGCATCCAGGGCAGGGAAGACGGCCAGTTCCAGGGTTCCGCCTGTCGCGGCCTCGAAGGAGGCCTGTTTTCCGGGATCGACCTTTTCCCGGGCCGTCAGGCGGATCACCGGGTTCGGATTGCCGACGGAAAGGGCGACGGTCTCATGGGCCTTGTGGCCGTTGCCGCTGGCATTGACCGTAAACTTCGCCGTCCCTTCCCCGGTGGTGACGATGTGGAACCGGGCGACCTTGTCGCCGGCCTTGCTGAAACTGAGGGAGGTGGAGGCCGGCCCTTCGATCCGGACCGGGCCTTCCGCCGCGATGCGGACGGTCACGTCGCGGACATCGTCTTCCATCGCGAACACATTGACCGGCAGGGTGAAAGCCTCGCCTTCGGAAACCGTCCTCGGCAGCGTGCTGAGGACCATCAGCGGTGCCTTGACCGCCACGGTCTTGTCCGTGGCGCCATACGCGCCGTCATGCCCGGCGACAACCATCACACGCACGCTGCCGACATACATCGGAAGCGTGATCTTATGGGTGAAGGAGCCTTTCTTCAGGGTGAAAGGTCCGAGGAACTTGACGACCGGGTTGAAGCGGTTGTCCTTCTTGGCCGCGACGATGTTCTCCTGGTCGCCGCCGATGCTGGCGACGGGGGAGAAACGGCCGCTGAAGGCGCCGATGACCTCGTCGAAGAGGTCCCAGGTCCGCACGCCGAGCGCTTCCGTCTCATACATCGCCGACCAGGGCTGCGGGGTCTTGAAGCCCGTCAGGTCGAGCAGGCCTTCGTCCACGATGGCCAGGGTATAGGTCATCTCCCGGCCGGATTTCTCGCTGACCTGGACGGTGAAAGGTTCCTCCGGATGGATGCTGGCCTCCATCTTGATGACCGGCTCCAGGTGCGAGGCCGGGTTGGTCACCGCGATGCGCTTGACGCCGTAAAGGCGCAGCGGCAGGTCGTTGGCGGCCGATCCGTACGGCTGGATGAGGGTGATGTGGACATAGAAATTCGGGGCCATTTCCTTCGTTATGGGGATCCGGACCGCCGTGTCGCCGCCGGCCGAAGTGGATACCCACTGGCGGGAGAGGACGCGGCTGCCGTTCTCCAGCGAGACGAGCGCGCGGCCGCCTGCCGCAGCGGGGATGTACACCGTGGCAACCTCGCCGGCCTCATAGGCCTCCTTGTCGGAGGAGAAGGTCAGCATGGTCAGCGCCTCCGGGTCGCGGCGGTCGGCGCGTCCGCGGGTGGCGGGCCAGTCGATGGTGACGATATCACCGGAGACATGGCCGCTTTCCGTGTCGCGGACAAGGACCAGGTAGCGGCCCCAGGTCGGGTAATCGACCCGGATGGTGAAGGAGACGTCCTTGCTGGCGGAGGAGGTCAGCGTGCCGGAGAGGATCGGCTCGGCATCGCTGCCGTTCACATAGGAATCCAGTTCCTCGCGGCGGCTTTCCCACCACCAGCGCCAGTCGAGCTTGAAGACGCGGTATTCCAGCGGATGGCCGCCTACGCGCTTCCCGGCCGCATTCACGACCGCGATCTGGACCTTGTTGTCCCGGTCGGTCTCCAGGTAGTCCCCTTCCGGGAATTTGACGCCCACATAGGCCTGGAACGGGGAATAGGGGAGGGTGGCCGTGGTAAAGCTCTCGTCGCCGCCGTTCTCCTCGACCGTCGATACGACGAAGGCGGTAAGCATGCCGGGCGCATTCTCCGCATCCGGCAGGCTCACCTCGACGGTGGCCTCGCCATTCTCATCGAGTTTGGTCCGGTAGAGTTCGGTTTCGCTCCGTGCGAAGGTGGAGGCGGGATTGCGGAAGATGTAGCCGTCGAATCCCTGGAACGTGGTCGTGCGGGAAGAGAGGGTCATCGTCGCATGGGCCTTGAGACCGGATGCGGGGGCGCCGGTCAGCCAGGCGGCATTGACGGAGACGGGCAGTTTCGTCCCGGCCTCCAGTGTCTTGACGCCGAATTCCGTGTTGATTTTCAGACGGTTCGGCTTGATGGTCTCGAGGTGGAGGCTCTTGTGGAACGAGACGCCGCCGACCTTGACATAGGCGTTCCAGAAGCCGGTCGGATCCTGCGCGGCCGTCGGGATGTGGAAGGTGAAGAAACCGTCCTGGCCGACCGCCGTCTTCCGGGAGTGGAACTGGCCTTCCGGCGTGTAGAGTTCAAGGGTGGCGGGATGGCCGGCGGGGAGGGGCTTGTCCCGGTCGGAGACAAGCAGGGTGACGTGGAGGGTGTCGCCCGGACGCCAGACGCCGCGTTCGCCGTAAATGAATCCCTTCAGTCCGCCGGTGAGCCGCTTTCCGCCGACATCGAAACGGCTGAGGGACTTTTCGTTCGCGTCCGTGACCTTGAGGTAGCTGGTGCTGTTCCCGCTGCGGGCGACGACGGCGAACGGCCGTCCATCGACGGCGAGTTCGGCCATGCCTTCGCCGTCGCTCTTGCCGGAGGCGATCTTCTGCAGCTGGAAGTTATACACGTCGAGGGTCGCCCCTGCGAGCGGCTTCGCGCTGATCAAGTCGGTGGCGGTCAGCCAGATGCGGTCGCCGCCGGCGTATTTCGCCACGAGGCCGATGTCCGAGGTCAGGAGGTTGACCGTCGGGAAACGGTCGCTTTCCATGTAATAGGAAGGGGTGTCCGGGTCGTCCCGGTCGTCCCAGTCATACAGGTCCCAGTCGAAAGAGTTGTCCCAATAATAGGTCTCCGGGGTATCCCAGACGGCCATTTCCTCGGGCGTCGGCGTCCCGTCGGAGATCTCGGTCATCGGGGAGAGGGTCGAGGCGTCCTTGTTGTAGAGCGAGTATTCCGGCTTGAAGGACAGGTGGATGCGGTAGATCGCGCCGGGCTCCTTGCGGAAAAGGCCGGAGAGGTCGATGGAGAAGTCCTGCCATTTGTGGAGGTCCTTCGAGGGGTTGCCGGCGAGGTCGATCCGCTTGGAGCAGACCAGGCGGCCGGCGCGGCGGATGGAGGAGGATTCGTCCAGGTCGTTGTCCTGGAGGAACATCAGGATGTTGCTTTCATAGATCCGGATGACCCGCAGGTCCACCGCGCGCAGGTTGGCGCTGCGGAAGGGGAGGATGAGGCGGGCCTTGTCCGGGAGGATATTGCCCTGGACCGGCAGGATGACGGCCGGCTTGATCTCACTGCCCGCAAAGCGGCTGCTCCAGTCGGTTCCGAGGCGCACGCCTTCGGCGCTCTGGATGGTCCGGTGGACGGTCACGGTGATTTCGTCGGCCTTCTTGCCTTCGAACCAGGCGCGGGCGATGTTGTCGCTCACGCTGACATGGTAGCGGACCACCCCGTCGAGGGTGATATGGCCCTTCTCGGCCGCCTTCGGGGAAAGCGCCTCGCTGAACTGGACCTCGATGCAGGGATTGTCCTCATCGACATACCGGGCCGACAGGATGCGGAAATCCGTCTGTGCGGGAATGACGGCCTCCACCGGCGTGCATTCGAAATCGTCTCCCTCCAGCCGGAAGCGGATCGTCCGGTCCATCTCGCTGCGCGAGACACCGGCCACCTCGAAGCGGAAACTCTCCGTCCCGTCGGAAAGGTTGACCACGGTCGAGCCGTAGGGATACTCGCAGCGGAACATCCGGACGGCATCCTCCCGCGCGACCGGCTCGCTGAAGGTCAGCGTTCCCTTGACCAGGGCCTCGGTCTTGCCGGAGGGGATCGTAATCTCGTCCACCGTGATGCCGGCCTGCCGTTTGGCTACGCTGAAGCCAAAGCGGAAGTCCTTGAGTTCCTTATCCTTGACTTCCGCCACCTTCCCGAGCTTGAAGGTGCAGTTGTAGGCGGTGCCGTTGGTGAGGGCGCCTTCGTCCGGCAGGAATTCGACCGTGTGGTCGTCGGCCCACCGTACGGTTCCCTTCAGGGACGGCGAAAACTGGAACAGCCCTTCGGCGGACCGCGCCTCCTCCGGTACGGCCTCGACCAGGTCCACGCGGATGACCGAGCGGCTGGACACCGTCCCGCCCGTATAGGCTTTGACATATTCCGCATACGCGGTATCGGGAATCACGGGTGCGGCCTTCTTCGGCCCGCAGGCCACCGCTGCGACCATCGCGGCGACGGCAAGGATCAGAATGTGGAAACGTTTCATGGCGAACTCGCTCTTTGTAGCAAATATAGGTATTTTTGGGCGAAATCCCCTTCCGCAGGGGTTATTTTGCGGAGAAATCGTCCGTTTGTCGGCGGACGGTGGGCGAACTGTCGACGGGCGGTTGGCGGATTGACGGCAGACGGCATTTGGTGGACGGCATTTGGCAGGCAGAGGGGGGCAGGCGGAGGGCGGCGGCTCCATGGCGGGGAACGGCGGTCGCGGTCGGGGAAAGGGGTTCGTCCGGCTAACTCGCGCGGGGGACGGTGCCCCCGCGCTCAAACACACGCCGGCCGTCCTGACGGAACACCCCTTTCCCCGGGCTCCTCTGTAACCGTTCCCCTTAATATCCGCCGCCGCCCTCCGTCTGCCGCTTCCTCCATTTAAGCCGTGGCAGGTAAACACCTGCAAATCAAATGATAAAGCATGAGTGCTCCACCCCTTTTTAGGGGGCTCTTATTTGTAAACAGCTGATAACAAGACGCTTATCCGCCACGGCGTGTATCCCGAGGGACAGTCGCCAGCGGGCGTTCAGCGCCCCGCGCGGCGGCGGTAGCAGCGGAGGGTGTTCTGCATGAGCATGGCGATGGTCATGGGGCCGACGCCGCCCGGGACGGGGGTGATCCAGGCGGCGACGGGCTCGGCGGAGGCGAAGTCCACGTCGCCGCAGAGTTTGCCATCGGCATTGCGGTTCATGCCGACGTCGATGACGACGGCGCCGGGCTTGACCATGTCGCCGGTGACGAGGCCGGCGCGGCCGGCGGCGACGACGAGGACGTCGGCCTGCCGTGTCACGGCGCCGAGGTCGGCCGTGCGGGAGTGCGCGATGGTGACGGTCGCATGGCGGTCGAGCAGGAGCTTGGCGACGGGTTTGCCGACGATGTTGCTGCGGCCAACGACCACGGCCTGCTTTCCCTTGAGCGCCACGCCGGTGCTGTCGATCAGCCGCAGGATGCCGGCCGGGGTGCAGGGCACGGTGCAATCCTTCCCGATCCACAGGCCGGCGACGTTGGACGGGTGGAAGCCGTCCACGTCCTTGGCGGGATCGATGGCGTCAAGAACTTTCTCCTGGTCAATCTGTTCCGGAAGGGGAAGCTGGACGAGGACGCCGTCCACGGCCGGGTCCGCGTTCAATGCGCGGATGTGGCCGAGGAGCGTTTCCTCGGTGGTGTCGGCCGGCAGTTCGATGAGGCGGGATTCGATCCCGGTGTAGGCCGCGGCCTTCACTTTGTTGCGGACATAGACCTGGCTCGCCGGATTCTCCCCGACGATGATCACACACAGGCAGGGAATGCGCCCGCCTGCCGCCCGGATGGCTTCGACTTCGGCGCGGACCTCGTCCTTGACGAGGGTGCTCATGGCTTTTCCGTCAATGATCTTACCCATGGTATTCGAGCGCGCAATGCGCAATGTCATTTCGATGGAACAAATTGTCACAATGAATCTTGGCTACTTCCCGGTACACCCGTTCCCGGGCATCGGCCACATCCGTCCCGCCGGCGACGACCATCAGGACACGCCCGCCGGCGGTGACCAGCTGCCCGTCGCGGAAGGCCGTGCCCATGTGATAGACGCACCCGTCCACCGACTCCGTTCCCGCAATGGGGAATCCTTTGTCGTAATGGCCCGGGTAGCCTTTGGAAGCGAGGACCACCCCGAGCGTGACCCCGTCCCGCCAGCGCGGCTCAGGCGCCGGCCGGCCGGTGGCGACGGCCTCGAAGATCTCGTAGATGTCGCTTTCCAGCAGGGGCAGGACAACCTCGGTCTCCGGGTCGCCGAAACGGGCGTTGAACTCGATGACCTTGATGCCGGAAGGGGTCTTCATCAGCCCGCCGTACAGCACGCCGGAGAGCGGACGCCCTTCGGCGGCCATCGCGGCCGCGGCCTTGCACAGGATATTCTCATAGGCAAATGCCCGGTCCTCCTCCGTAATGAACGGCAGTCCCGTGTAGGCGCCCATGCCGCCGGTATTCGGCCCCTTGTCGCCGTCGAAGGCGCGCTTGTGGTCCTGGGAAAGGGGCATCGGATAGACGCGCTCTCCGTCCACGAAGCACAGGAACGAGAATTCCGGCCCGGTCAGGAAGTCCTCGATGACGACGCGGCCCTTGCCGAAGGCTTCGTCGAGGAGCATGGAGGCGAGCGCGGCGCGCGCCTCTTCGAGGTCCTGCGCGATGACGACGCCCTTTCCGGCGGCCAGCCCGTCGTACTTCAGGACGGCCGGGAAAGGCCGTCCGGCGACGTACGCCACCGCTTCGTCATAGGACGAGAAACTGCGGTAGGCGGCGGTCGGGATGCCATATTTGCCCATCAGTTCCTTAGCGAATTCCTTGGAACTCTCGATGGCGGTCGCCGCCCGGGTGTGGCCGAAAATGGCCAGTCCCGCGGCGCGGAAGGCATCCACGACGCCGGCGGCGAGGGAGGCTTCCGGGCCGACGACGGTCAGGTCCACCTGATTGTCCCGAGCAAAAGACAGCAACCCTTCCACGTCCGTGTCTTTCAGCGGGACGTTGAACGCCTGCTGCCCGATACCGGCATTGCCGGGGGCACAGTAGATCCGGGAAACCTGCGGACTGCGGCTCAGCGCATCCACGATGGCATGCTCCCGTCCGCCGGAACCGATGACCAGCACGGTTTTCCCGATGCAGTTCTCCAGCGTGATCTCCCTGTTTTCCGGGGCGATATGGGTCTGGGGTAACACGTAAATGCTTTCCATAAATCAATGTTTGAAATGCCTGACTCCGGTAAACAGCATGGCGATGCCCAGCTCGTCGGCCTTGGCGACGGCGTCCGCGTCGCGGATGCTCCCGCCCGGCTGGACGATGGCGGTCACGCCGTAGCGCCCGGCGAGGGCGACAGTGTCGTCGAACGGCAGGAAGCCGTCGGAGGCGAGCACGAGGCCTTCCGTGAATCCGGCGGCTTTCGCTTCTTCCAGGGCGATCTCCGCGGAGCCCACCCGGTTGGTCTGGCCGGCGCCGACGCCGATGGTGTGCCCATCCCGGACGACGGCTATCGCATTGGATTTCACATGTTTGACAATCTTCCAGCCGAAGTCGAGGTCGGCAAGGAGAGCCTCGGAGGGCTTCGCCTTCGTCACGCACATGTCAAGGGTCACTTTCTCGACCTGCGTGTCCAGCTGCTGGGCAAGCATGCCGCCGTTCACGCTGACATACTGCGGGACCGGCTTGTCGCTCCGGGTCATATCGACCTGCATGACGCGGAGGTTTTTCTTCGTCGCGAGGATTTCCAGCGCCTCGGGGGTATAGGACGGGGCGATGACGATCTCGAGGAAGATCGGCTTCATGCCGCGGGCCACCTCGGCGGTCAGTTCGCGGTTGACGCCGACGATCCCGCCGTAGATACTGACCTTGTCGGCCTCATAGGCGGCCTGCCAGGCCTCCTCGACGGTGGCGCCGACGGCCGCGCCGCACGGGTTCATGTGCTTGAGCGCGACGCAGAAGGGCTCCTCGAAATCGCGCAGGACGTTCAAGGCCGCGTTGGCATCCTGTATGTTGTTGTAAGACAACTCCTTCCCCTGGATCTGTTTCGCAAAGGCCAGGGAGAATGGCGCCGGCTCCAGGGCCGCGTAGAAGTTGGCGGACTGGTGCGGATTCTCGCCGTAGCGGAGCGGCTGCCTGAGGTCATATTCCAGGAAGAGCTTTTCCGGCAGCCCGGCCTGTGCCCGCATATAGGTGGCGATGCAGGCGTCGTATTCCGCCGTATGGGTATAGGCCTTGGCGGAGAGTTTGAGCCGCGTCTCAGGGGTGGTCGCGCCGTTTTCGCGGAGTTCGGCGAGGACGGTCCCATAGTCGGCGGGATCGCAGACGATGGTCACGTCGCGCCAGTTCTTGGCGGCGCTCCGGACCATCGACGGCCCGCCGATGTCGATGTTTTCGATGGCCTCTTCCAGGGTGACGCCCTCCTTCGCGATGGTCTGCCGGAAAGGATACAGGTTCACGCAGACGAGGTCGATGGTTTCGATGCCGTTCTCGGAGAGGGTCTCCATGTGGGCGGGCAGTTCCCGGCGGGCGAGGATGCCCCCGTGCACCTTCGGGTGCAGGGTCTTTACACGGCCGTCGAGGATCTCCGGGAAGCCGGTGACTTCGCTGATTCCGATGGTTTTCACACCCTCCCGCTCGAGGAGCTTCTGCGTCCCGCCCGTGGCGATGATTTCCCAGCCGAGGGCGACGAGCCCGCGGACGAAATCCACGAGTCCGGTCTTGTCGCTTACACTGACTAATGCTCTCATTATCAATAATTTTATATGATCCGTACGCCGGGGTCATCCGTCACCCGACCGATGATCGAGGCCTTTTCCCCGGCCGCTTCCAGGAGGGCGATCGCCTTTTCCGCCTCGGCAGGCGGGAGGACGGCGACCATCCCGATGCCCATGTTGAAGATATTGAACATCTCCCGGTGGGGGATGCCGCCGAGCCGCTCGAGCAGGCGGAACACCGGAAGGATCTCCCAGCTGCCCTCGCGGATCTCGATGCCCTGTCCCTCGCGCAGCACGCGCGGGATGTTCTCGTCGAAACCGCCGCCGGTGATGTGGCAGATGCCGTGGACATCGCAGGCGCGGATGACCCCGAGCATCTGTTTCACATAGATTTTCGTCGGCGTCAACAGGACGTCGCCGAGCCGCCGGCCGCCCAGTTCGGGCACCGGGTCGGTGTAGGCGAGTCCGGCGTCCGCGACGATTTTCCGCACGAGGCTGAATCCGTTGGAATGGACCCCGCTGGAGGCGACGCCCACCAGCACGTCCCCGACGGCGACCTTCGTCCCGTCGATGAGGCGGGACTTCTCGACGACCCCCGTCGTGAAGCCGGCGATGTCGTATTCGCCGCCCGCATACATCCCGGGCATCTCGGCCGTCTCGCCGCCGACGAGCGCGCAGCCCGCCTGGCGGCAGCCTTCCGCGACGCCCGCGACGATGGCTTCGACTTTCGCCGGAACATTCTCACCCAGCGCGACATAGTCGAGGAAGAACAGGGGTTCAGCCCCCTGCGCGAGCACATCGTTGACGCACATCGCGACCGCATCGATGCCGACGGTGTCGTGCCTGTCCATCGCGAACGCGATCTTGAGTTTGGTGCCGACCCCGTCGGTGCCGCTCACCAGGACGGGCTCCTTCAGCCCGAGGGCGGCGAGGTCGAACATGCCGCCGAAGGAACCGATGTTCCCCATCGAACCGGTCCGGGCCGTGGAGGCCACGTGGGACTTGATCCGCCGGACGACCTCGTAGCCGGCTTCGAGCTTCACGCCCGCTTCTTCATAGGATTTTGCCATCGTTTATTCGTCGTTTTCTTCTTCGTACAGGAGGGTGGGGTATTCGCCCGTGAAACAGGCCTGGCAGGGATCCGCGCAGCCGAAGGCGGAGTCCCGGGTGGAGGCCGGGCTGAGGTAGCCGAGCGAATCGGCCTTGATCATGCGGCAGGCCTCTTCCAGCGACCGGGACGAGCACAGGAGCTCTTCCGGCGTGGAAGTGTCCACGCCATAGTGGCAGGTATATTTCATCATCGGGCTGGCGATGCGCACATGGACCTCCTTCGCGCCGGCCTCCCGGAGGAGCTCGACGATCTTCAGGCAGGTCGTGCCGCGGACGATGGAGTCATCCACCAGGACGATGCGCTTGCCGCCCACGATGCTGTGGACGGGGGAGAGTTTCATCTTCACGCCAAGTTCCCGCATCGACTGCACGGGCTGGATGAACGTGCGTCCGACGTACTTATGCTTGACCAGGCCCATCTCGAAGGGCAGTCCGCTGCCTTCGCTGTAGCCCATCGCGGCGCTCAGGCCGGACTCCGGCACGCCGACGACCAGGTCGGCGTCCGCCGGGCATTCCTTCGCGAGCCGCCGGCCCGCCTCCTTGCGGTAGGCGTGGACGTTGCAGCCGTCGATGTCGCTGTCGGGACGGGCGAAATAGATGTACTCCATCGCGCACATCCTGTATTTGCAGAAATGCGAATACAAGGTGCTGCGGACGCCTTTCCGGTCCAGGGAGACGATCTCGCCGGGGCGGACGTCGCGGAGGAAGGTGGCGCCCATGATGCCGAAGGCGCAGGATTCGCTCGCGACCACATAGCCGTCGCCGAGCCGGCCGATGCACAGCGGCTTGATGCCGTATTTGTCCCGGCAGGCATAGATCCGGTTCCTGGTCATGATAACGAAGGTGAAACCGCCCTCCATCATGTTCAGCGCCCGGACGATGGTATGGATGCGGTCTTCGTCCTGGGTCTTCTTGACCAGGTGGGCGAGCAGTTCGCTCTCGGTCCCGGTCTGGAAGATGGTGCCGTGCTTTTCCAGGAATTCGGCGATCTTCCCGCCGTTGATCAGGCTGCCCTCGCCGGCGACGGCGAAATCGCCCGACCGGTGGTGGAAGAAGACGGGCTCCACGTTGTCCAGCCCGCCTTTCGAGGCGTTGGCATACTTGACGGCCCCGATGCCCATCGAGCCCTTCAGCGCGGCGATGTTCTTTTCGTTGAACACCTCGCTGAGGAGGCCGAGGCCGCGGATGCGGTCGAATTTCCCCTTCTCGTCATACAAGGCGATGCCGGCGCCTTCCTGGCCCCGGTGCTGCAGGTTGTGCAGGCCATAGTAAATCAGGGTGGAGGCGTCCGGGACGCCGTAAACTGCAAGGACTCCCATCTTATGCTCCTTCTTTCAATACTTTTTCGAGACGTTCGAGGACGTTGCGGTACGAGGCGACAACGTCGCTCAGGTCCAGGCGGAAACGGTCCTTGTCGAGCCGCTCCCCGGTCGCCTCGTCCCAGAGGCGGCAGGTATCCGGGCTGATCTCGTCGGAGAGGATCAGGGTGCCGGTGTCGGCGGCCCGGCCGAACTCGAGCTTGATGTCCACGAGTTCGATGCCGGCCTGGTGGAACACCTTCTGCAGCAGCGCGTTCGCCTGCAGGGCTGTCCGCTCCATCCACGCGAGTTCGTCATAGGTGGCGATCCCGAGGGCGACCGCCTGGTGGGCGTTCACGAGCGGGTCGCCGAGTTCGTCGTTGTTGTAGCAGAAATCGACGACGGTGTTCGCCGGGCGGAAGCCGTCGGGGAGACCGAGCTTCACGGCGAGCGTGCCCGCAATCCGGTTATGGACAGTTACTTCCAGCGGCACGATGGCAATCTTGCGGCAGACCTGGTCCCGTTCGCCGTCCTGGAAGAGGAAATGGGTGTCGATCCCGTTCCGGTTGAGGTAGCCCAGCAGGAGGGCGGAAATCCGGTTGTTCATTTCCCCCTTTCCGATGAAACGGGCCCGCTTGACGCCGTTGTAGGCGAGGGTCACGTCCCGGAAATGGATGATGACCCGGTCCGGGTCTTCCGTGGCAAAGACCTTTTTCTCCTTGCCGTCGAAAATCAGTTCGTTTTTTGTCATTTATCTTTTCCTGAAGTAGTTGACTGCATTTTCAAACAGGGGCTGCCGGCGGTTGCCGGCGATGTTCCGGAATACGTTCTCCTCGTAGCGCTCGGAGTGGCCCATCTTGCCGAGGATGCGGCCGTCGGGGCTGAGGATGCCTTCGATCCCGTAGTAGGACCCGTTGGGATTGTCCACATAGCGGAAGGCGACCTGACCGCGGGCGAACAGGTCGCGGGCGAGGGCTTCGTCCACGACAAACTTGCCTTCGCCGTGGCTGAAGGCGATGCTGTGTCGCTCACCCGGGGTAAAGCCCCGGAGCCAGGGGGAACGGACGGAGACGACTTCGGTGGTCGCCATGAGGGAGATATGGCGGTTGATGTCGTTGCGGAACAGGGTCGGCGAATCCGGGGTCACGCAGCCGGTCTTCCCGTAGGGGAGGAGGCCGCTCTTGACGAGGGCCTGGAAGCCGTTGCAGATGCCGAGGATGAGGCCTTTCCGGGCAATGAGCCGCCCGATGGCGGCGGAGACCTTTCCGCTCGCGATGACGTTGGCGATGAATTTGCCGCTGCCGTCGGGTTCGTCGCCGGCGGAGAAGCCGCCGCAGAAGGCGAGGATATGGCAGTCGTCGATGCGGGCGGCAAGGGTGTCGATGGAGCGGAGGACATCGTCCGGCGTCAGGTTGCGGAACACGAAGGGGCGCACTTCGGCCCCAGCCCGGCGGAACGCCTTCGCCGTGTCGTAGTCGCAGTTCGTGCCCGGGAAGACCGGCAGGCAGACGATGGGCGTTTCCACTGCATCGAACGGATAATCAAGTTCTTCCGGAGAGAAAGGCTGCGGCTCGACCGCCGGTGCGGGCGCATCGAACTGGGGCTTCACGCGGGCGGGATACAAGCGGGCGTAACGCCCTTCATACGCTTTCTCGAGCGCATCGAGAGACAGTTCTTCGCCGTTGATGCGGAACCCGCCGCCGGTCACTTCGCCCATCGCCTCGAAGGGGCAGGCATCCGTCATCTCGAAAACGACGGAGCCGTAACTGAGGGAGAACAGGTCCGCTTCGGAAACCGAAACGTCCACGCCGAGGCCGTTGCCGAGGGCCATCTTCACGAGGGCTTCCGCCACGCCGCCGAACCCGACGGACCATGCGGAGACGACGGACCCGTCCAGGATCCTGTCATGCAGCCAGTTCCAGTTGGCCTTCAGCGCTTCGGTGTCGGGCATCCGGTTCGCCAGCGGGGTGTGCCGGAGCAGGCCGATGCGGTTGCCGGGCTTCTTGAATTCCGGGGAGATGACCGTCCGGGCATCGACGGTGGTGATGCCGAAGGCGACGAGGGTCGGGGGGACATGGATGTGCTCGAAGGTGCCGCTCATCGAATCCTTGCCGCCAATGGACGGCAGGCCGAGGGCCGCCTGCATTTTCAGCGTGCCGAGCAGGGCCGCGAGCGGCTTTCCCCAGGTGTGGGGATCGCGGGTCATCTTCTCAAAGTATTCCTGGTAGGAGAAGCGCATGCCCGACCAGTCCGCGCCCGAGCAGGCCACTTTCGTGCAGGCCTCGACGACCGCATAGGCCGCGCTGTGATAAGGGCTCCAGACGGCGAGGTCGGGGTTGTAGCCGAAGGCCATGACGCTGGCCGTGTCCGTGTAGCCGTCAACGGGGAGTTTCTGGACGGAAACCTGCGTCTCCGTCGCCTGGCGCTTCCCGCCGTAGGGCATCAGGACGGTCGAACGGCCGATGGAGGCGTCGAACATCTCGACAAGGCCCTTCTGGGAGGCGACATTGGGGGATCCGAGGACGGCGGCCATCTTCTCGGAAAGCGTGCGGCCTTCCGGATTCAGGGCGAAGGGGTTGCGGTCCTCCACCGCGCCGACGGCCGCCCGGGCGAAATGCCGGGCGCCGGCGCTGTCGATGAACGAGCGGGCGAGGTCGCAGACCTGCTTCCCGTGGAAGAACATCCGCATCCGGCCGCTGCCCGTGACGTCCGCCACGTGGGTGACTTCGACGTTGTCGGCCGCGCAAAGCGCCATGAACCGCTCTTTATCAGCCGCTTCCACGACCACCGCCATGCGCTCCTGGGATTCGCTGATAGCGAGTTCCGTGGCGTTGAGGCCGGCATATTTGGCCGGAACGCGGTCGAGGTAGATGTCAAGCCCGCCGGCGAGTTCGCCGATGGCGACGCTGACGCCGCCGGCGCCGAAATCGTTGGATTTCTTGATGAGGCGCGTGACTTCCGGGCGGCGGAAAAGGCGCTGGAGCTGCCGCTCCTCGGGCGCATTGCCTTTCTGGACCTCGCTGCCGCAGGTTTCGAGCGAGCTTTCCTTGTGCTCCTTGGAGGAGCCGGTCGCGCCGCCGATGCCGTCGCGGCCCGTCCGTCCGCCGAGCAGGAGGATCACGTCGCCGGGCGCGGGGCTTTCCCGCCGGACGGCGGAAGCCTTGACGGCGCCGACGACTGCGCCGATCTCCATGCGTTTGGCCGTGTAGCCTTCGGCATAGATTTCCCGCACGTGGGTCGTTGCAAGGCCGATCTGGTTGCCGTAGCTGGAATAACCGGCGGCCGCCTTGCGGCTGATCATCCGCTGGGGCAGTTTGCCGGGAATCGTGTCCGCCACGCGGGCGCAGACGTCGCCTGCCCCGGTAACGCGCATGGCCTGATAGACGTAAGCGCGGCCGGACAGCGGGTCGCGGATCGCCCCGCCGAGGCAGGTGGCCGCGCCGCCGAACGGCTCGATCTCCGTCGGGTGGTTGTGGGTCTCGTTCTTGAACTGGAGGAGCCATTTCTCCGGTTTCCCGTCCACATCGACGTTCACGAAGATGCTGCAGGCGTTGTTCTCCTCGCTCTGCTCCAGGTCGTCCAGCTTGCCGTGGGCACGGAGCCAGCGGGCGCCGATGGTCGCCAGTTCCATCAGGCAGAGGGGCTTTTCCGTCCGGCCGAGCTCCTCCCGCATCCGCCCGAGCAGTCCGAGCGAACCCTCGATCTCCTCGCGCAGGAAGGATGCATCAACCGTAATCTCCTCGATTTCAGAGGTAAAGGTCGTATGGCGGCAATGGTCGCTCCAGTAGGTGTCGAGGATGCGGAGTTCCGTCTCGGTGGGATCCCGCCGTTCGGCGCGGAAGTAATGCGCCACCTCGCGGAGATCGTCCGCGTTCATGGCGAGGCCATGGGCCTTGCAGAAGGCCTCATAGCCGCTCTCGGTCAGGTCGCGGAAGCCCGACAGGTCCTCCAGCGGCTTCACGTCGCCCTGCTCCCCGAAGTCCAGGACGGACAGGTCCTTCTCCCGGCATTCCACGGGGTTGATGAAGTAGGGCCGGATCTTCGCCAGCGTCTCTTCGGGAGTGTCGTCAGCGAAAACCAGCAGCCGTGCGCTGCGGATCCGGATGTCGGCCGCCGGGTCGACGAGGTGGACGCAGGCGACGGCGGAGGAGGCACGCTGGTCGAACTGGCCGGGAATGTATTCCACGGCGATGTATTTCTTCCCCTCGAGGGGGAAACGGTCGGTGACGGTGTCCGTAGCCACCTCTCCGAATACGCTGTAACGGCACTGCTCCAGCAGCGTGTCGGAAAAGCCGTCCAAGTCGTACACCTGGATGAGCCGGAGGGAGGGGAGCTGCAGGGACAGGTTCTCGTTGAACTCCGCGAGGAGACTGGCCGCCTCCACCCGGAATGCTTCCCTTTTCTCTACAAAGATGCGTCGAGTCTTCATAATTTATAAAGCGGATGCCCACCGTTGCGGGGTGCGCGGGTGGGCATCATGTCAGATTACGGTTTGCAGGACCTTGTCGCTTTGGACTCTCCGGAATTCCGCGAGTTTCCCTGCGAGGCCTTCGTCCGAGAGGGCGAATATCGCAGCCGCGTAGAGGGCGGCATTCTTCGCCCCGTCGATGGCCATCGTCGCGACGGGGATGCCGGAGGGCATCTGGACGATGGAGAGCAGGGAATCCAGGCCGCCGAGCGCCTTGGACTTCACGGGCACGCCGATGACGGGGAGGGTCGTGAGGGCGGCGATCACGCCCGGCAGGTGGGCGGCTCCGCCCGCTCCGGCGATGACGGCGCCGAAACCCTGCCCGGCCAGGCCGGCGACGTAGTCGGCGAGCGGCCCGGGATTGCGGTGGGCGCTGAGGACGCGCTTCTCGTACGGGATGCCGAACGCTTCGAGCGTTTCCCAGGCCGGGGCCATGACGTCCCGGTCGCTGGCGCTGCCCATGATGACGGCTACCTTCCTCATGCGAAGAAGAGCTTGGAAAGGGTCATCGGGTCGATGTATTCGCCGTCCTTGTACACGCGCATGTTGCCGGAGGCGATCTCGTCGATGAGCATCACCTTGCCGTCGGCGTCGTACCCGAACTCGAACTTGATGTCGTAGAGGACCAGGCCCTTTTCGAGCATGTCGTCCGCGACGATGCGGGTGATGCGCTGGGTCATTTCCTTGATGGCGTCGTACTGCTCCGCGGTCATGATGCCGAGGACGATGAGGCCGTCCTTGGTCACGAGCGGGTCGCCCTTCGCATCATTCTTGAACGTCATTTCCACGTAGGCAGGGAGGTCGGCGCCCGGTTCGATGTACTCGCCGTAGCGGCGGATGAAACTCCCGACCGCCTTGTGGCGGCAGATCACCTCCAGCCCGTGGCCGAAAACCTTGGCGGGCAGGACTTCCATGGTCGTGTTGGCGAGGTCCGCGCTGACGAAGTGGGTGCGGATGCCGGCGGCATTGAGTTTCTCGAAGAAATGGATGGACATCCTCAGGTTGACGTCGCCGACCCCTTCGATGGTCAGGCCGATGGAGTTTTCACCCGGATCGAACACGCCGTCCTTTCCGGTGCAGTCGTCTTTGAACTTGAGGAGATAGTGACCGTTGTCGAGAGCGAAGACATCCTTGGTCTTACCCGTGTAGATACGTTCCATATATACAAAAGGTTTAAGAATTACCACTAACAACGGGATACAAAGTTACGCGGAAAATCCGAACGGCGCAAGGGCGTCCCTTCCTTTTTTCAAACTTTTTTTCAACATGGTACCTGTTGATAATCATCGAAAATTTGCAAAGTCGGAACTTATTCTTTATCTTTGCTTTCGATATGTTCAGGAACATCGCTCATTTCCATCACCATTTCCCGGCCCGATAGGTCTGGTGAGCGGAGCGTGTCCGGAAAGACGCGGGGGGGCTTGCCAGGCGGCAGGTCCCCCTTTTATTATTAAGGTGTCGAACGACTTGACAAAGGATGAATATGATCAGATTGGCAATCCAGTCCAAGGGACGGCTGAACGAGGACAGCCTCAAACTCCTCCGCGACGCGGGCATCGGCGTCGATGACGCGAAGCGGAAATTCCTCGGCAAGGCGGAGAATTTCCCGCTGGAGGTCCTGTATCTGCGGGATGACGACATCCCCGGGGTCGTCGCGGACGGCGCGGCGGACATCGGCATCGTCGGACTCAACGAGGTGGCCGAGACCGGCGCCGCCGTGGAGACGGTCCGGAAACTCGCCTTCGGCCACTGCCGCCTTTCGCTGGCGGTCCCGAAGACGGTATTCCCCGCTCCGGAGGACTTCTTCCCGGCTTGGCTGCAGGGGAAATCCATCGCGACGTCCTATCCCCGCATCCTCCGGAAGTATCTGGATGAAAGCGGGATCGATGCCGAGATCCGGGAAATCCGGGGCTCGGTGGAGATCGCCCCGGCGGCCGGAATCGCCGATGCCATCTTCGACATCGTGTCCTCCGGCGGGACCCTGGTCTCGAACGGGCTCGTGGAGGTGGCGTCCGTGCTGCGGAGCGAGGCCGTGCTCATCGCCCGCCCCGGGCTTCCGGCGGAAAAGCAGGCGCTGCTGGAGCGGATCCTCTTCCGCTTCGACGCCGCCCTGGAGAGCCGCGGCAAGAAGTATCTGCTGATGAACATCCCTACCGACCGGCTGCAGGAGGCCTTCTCCCTGCTGCAGGCGATGCGGAGCCCGACCGTCATGCCCCTGGCCATCCCGGGCTGGAGCTCGGTCCACTCCGTCGTGGAGGAAGCCTCTCTCTGGCAGACGGTCGAGCGGCTCAAGGCCATCGGCGCGGAGGGCATCCTGGTGCTGAACGTGGACAAGATCATCGACTGACCATGAAAAGGTACATCGAAGCGGACCGGTCGCTCTGGCCGGCCCTCACCGCCCGGGTCAGCCGGGACGATGCCGCCCTCCAAGGCCGGGTCGCGGAAATCCTTTCCCGCGTCCGCGGGGAAGGGGATGCCGGCCTGCGGGCTGTCGTAGCGTCGATCGACGGGACGGTCCCCGCGGACTGGCGGGTCAGCGAGGCGGAATTCGCCGAAGCGGAAAAAGCCGTTCCTGCGGCCCTGCAGGCGGCCATCCGCGCCGCTTACGCCCGGATCCGGACCTTCCACGAAAAGCAGCGCCCCGGGGAAGTCGTCTGGGACGACGGGGAAGGCATCATCTGCCGCAGGCGCTACCTGCCGGTCGGCCGCGCGGGACTTTATGTCCCCGGCGGTTCGGCCCCCCTGTTCTCGACCGTTCTGATGCTGGCCATCCCCGCTGCTGTGGCGGGATGCAGGGACTGCATCCTTTCGACGCCGCCGGACAAGGAAGGCCGCATCGCCCCGGCGATCCTCTTCGCCGCCCGTCTCTGTGGCATCCGGACCGTGTTCAAGCTCGGCGGCGCCCAGGCCATCGCTGCCATGGCCTACGGCACGGAGACGGTCCCGAAATGCGACAAGATTTTCGGACCGGGTAACCGCTATGTCCTGAAAGCCAAGCAGTTGGTTAACCGTGAAGGCGTCGCCATCGACATGCCGGCCGGACCGTCCGAGGTCATGGTCATCGCGGACGTAAGCGCCGTGCCGGCCTTCGTGGCGGCAGACCTCCTGTCCCAGGCCGAGCATGGCCCAGACAGCCAGGTGATGCTCGTCTGCGCCGATGCGGCGATGGCCGATGCCGTCGAGGCGGAAGTCGCGCGCCAGAAGGCGCTCCTGCCGCGGCAGGGCATCGTCGATGCCGCCCTGGCCGAGAGCCGCATCCTCGTTTTCGCCGACCCGGCGGACCGGATGGACTTTGCGAACGCATATGCGCCGGAACATCTGATCCTTGCGACGGAGAACGCGGCGTCCGACGCGGAGTCGGTCACGGCGGCGGGCAGCGTCTTCATCGGCAACTACGCGCCGGAGAGCGCCGGCGACTATGCCAGCGGCACCAATCACACCCTGCCGACCCTCGGCCTCGCTTCCGCCTGGAGCGGGCTCGGCGTCGACAGTTTCCTGCACGCCGTCACCTATCAGCAAATCTCGCGGGAAGGCCTGTCCCGTCTGGGAGATACCATCATCGGCATGGCCCGGGCCGAGGGGCTGGACGCCCATGCCGAAGCCGTACGCATCCGACTGGAGGGAGATTATGGAAAGAACTGACATACTGCGTCTTGTGCGGGACAATATCCGCAATCTGGAGCCGTATTCCACGGCGAGGGACGAGTACCGCGGGGCCCTTGGCATCCTTCTGGATGCCAATGAGAACCCGTACGGTGAAGGCCTGAACCGCTACCCGGCCCGCCTGCTCCGCTCGCAACTGCTCGAACGCATCGCGTCGTTGAAAGGTTTTGCGCCGGAACAGGTTTTCCTCGGCAACGGGAGCGACGAGTCCATCGACCTCTGCTACAGGGTTTTCTGCCGCCCGGGGATCGATAATGCCGTCGCCATCGCCCCGAGCTACGGCATGTACCGGGTCTGTGCCGATGTCAACGACGTGGCATACCGCGCCGTGCCCCTGGAGCCGGACTTCTCCCTGCCGGTCGACCGGCTGCTGGCCGCCGCGGACGGGAACAGCCGGCTCCTGTTCATTTGTTCCCCGAACAATCCGACCGGCAATGCCTTCCCCGAGGCGGACATCCGCGCCCTGCTGGAGCGTTTCCCCGGCATGGTCGTGCTGGATGAGGCCTACGCCGACTTTTCCGGGCAGGGGTCTCTCTCCCGTCTGCTGGCCGAATATCCCCGTCTCATCGTCCTGCAGACCCTTTCCAAGGCCTGGGGCCTGGCGGGACTCCGCATCGGCATCACCCTGGCCGACCCCCGGATCATCACCCTCTTCGACCGGGTCCGCTATCCCTACAACATCGGTACGGATACGCTCGCCCTGGCGCTCCGGAGCCTCGATCCGGTCCGCACGGCGGCGGAGGTCGCTACCTTGAAGGCGGAGCGGAAGATGCTGATTGACAAGTTGAAAGGCTTCCGCTGCATCCTTCACGTCTTCCCGAGCGACGCCAATTTCCTGCTGGTGCAGACCCCGGACCCGAAGGGCCTGTACCGCCATCTCCTCGCCGACGGCATCATCGTCCGCGACCGCTCCACCACGGCCGGCTGCGGCCCTGCCCTCCGCCTGACAATCGGTACGCCGGAAGAAAACCAAAAGCTTCTCCAAAGCCTCCAAGCCTATGAACGCCAAGCCTAAAGTCCTATTCATCGACCGCGACGGCACGATTCTCCGCGAGCCGGAGGACGAGCAGATCGACAGCCTGTCGAAATTCCACTTCGTGCCCGGCGCCATCGGGGCGCTCCGCGTCCTCCGCGGCTTGCCGTACCGGCTGGTCCTGGCCTCCAACCAGGACGGCCTCGGAACGCCCGCCTTCCCGGAGGAGACCTTCCGTCCTTGTCATGAACTGATGCTGGAAACGCTTTCCGGTGAGGGCGTTACGTTCGACGACGAACGCATCGACGTGACTTTCCCTGCAGACGGAGCACCGACGCGGAAACCCGGCACGGCCCTGTTCAAGGACTATTTGGACGGCGCATACGACATGGCGGGCAGCTACGTCATCGGCGACCGGCTGACCGACGTGCAGTTCGCGAAAAACCTCGGTGCTCAGGCCATCCTGCTGGCGGATCCCGCCGCCGTCGAGGATGCCGTGCGCCAGGCTTGCGTCCTTGTCACGGAGGACTGGTCGGCGATCGCTGAATTCCTCCGCCGGGGCGTCCGCCGCGCCGAGCGCGTCCGGGAGACGCGCGAGACGCGGATCCGCGTTGCCGTGGACCTCGACGGCCGGATGGAATCCCATGTCGATACGGGCCTCCGCTTCCTCGACCACATGCTGGACCAGATCCCGCACCACAGCGGCATCGCCCTGCAGGTGGACGCAAAGGGGGACCTGGACATCGATGAGCACCATACGATGGAAGACATTGCCATCACCCTCGGCGAGACCCTCCTGGCGGCGCTCGGCGACCGCCGGGGCATCGCCCGCTACGGCTTCGCCGTGCCGATGGACGAGTGCGACGCCCGGGTCCTGCTGGATCTCGGCGGGCGGACGGACTTCGCCTGGAACGTCGTTTTCACCCGGGAATATGTCGGGGACACGCCGACCGAGATGTTCAAGCATTTCTTCCATTCCCTCTGCACGGCGCTCCGCTGCAACCTCCACATCGAAGCCGCGGGGGAAAACAACCACCACCTCGCCGAGGCCGTCTTCAAGGCTTTCGCCCGGGCGCTCGGCTGCGCGGTGCGGCAGGAGCCGTTCCGCTATGACATCCCCAGCAGCAAAGGCATGTTATGATCGCGGTCGTGGACTATGAGGCCGGCAATGTCCGGTCGGTATTGAACGCACTGCAGCGCTGCGGGGCGGGGGAGACCGTCCTGACGGCCGATCCTGCGGTGCTCCGCGCCGCGGACAAGGTCATCCTGCCCGGCGTGGGCGATGCATCCGTGGCTGTTGCGAGCCTCCGCACAGCGGGTCTGGATGCGCTGATCCGGTCCCTTTCCCAGCCCGTCCTCGGCATCTGCGTCGGCATGCAGATCCTCTGCCGCCACACGGAAGAGGGCGATGCGGAAGGGCTCGGCATTTTCCGCACCGATGTCCGCCGCTTCCGTCGGACCGATCCTTCGCTGAAGATCCCGCACATGGGATGGAACATCCTGACCCACAGGCAGTCCCCGTTGTTCGAGGGCTTCCCGGAGGATCCCTTCGTCTATTATGTCCACTCCTATTACGCGGATATCTGTCCCGACACCGTCGCCCGGACCGTCCATGGCGTTCCGTTCAGCGCGGCGCTCCGGCGGGACAATTTCTACGGCACCCAGTTCCACCCGGAGAAGAGCGGTCCCGCCGGGGCCCGGATCCTCCGCAACTTCCTCGCCCTATGATTACGATCATTCCCGCCATCGACCTGTTCGCGGGCCGTTGCGTCCGGCTGTCCCAGGGCGATTTCGCCCGCGAGACCCGGTATCCGGAGCGCCCGGAGGAAATGGCCGCGCGTTTCCTGGAAGCCGGCCTCCGGCGCATCCATGTCGTGGACCTGGAGGGCGCCAAGGCGGGGCGTCCGATGAACCTGCCCGTGCTGGAACGCCTCGCCGCCATCGGGGGCCTGGACATGGAATGGGGCGGCGGCCTCAAGACGGAATCCGACCTGGAAACGGTCCTGGAGGCCGGTGCCGGCCATGTCATCCTCGGGACCGTCGCCGTCCGGGAGCCGGACTTTTTCCGCCGCGCGCTCGACCGTTTCGGCCCGGAGCGCATCATCCTCGGGGCCGATGTCCGCGGCACGGCGGTCGCGACGCACGGCTGGCTGCAGGATTCCGGCACGGACATCACCGATCTCATCTCCTCCTTCCTCCCGGCCCTCTCGGAGGTCATCGTGACCCAGATCGCCCGGGACGGCATGCTCGGCGGGGCTGACGTCGCTCTCTACCGCCGGTTGCAGGACCGTTTCCCGGGGGTGACTTTCACCGCCAGCGGCGGCATCGGCTCCGTCGCGGACATCCGCGCCCTCGAATCCGCCGGTATCCCGCGCGTCATCGTCGGGAAGGCCTTGTATGAACATAAGATACGCCTGGAAGAGCTATGGTCGCCAAACGCATAATTCCCTGCCTGGACGTCAAGGACGGCCAGACCGTCAAGGGGATCCGCTTCCAGGGCCTCCGCAGCGTCGGCGACGCCGTGGAGCTCGGGGCGAAATATGCCGCAGACGGTGCCGACGAGCTGGTCTATCTGGACATCAGCGCTTCGCAGGAAGGCCGCCGGACATTCACCGCGCTGGTTTCGGCCATCTCCGCACGGATCGACATCCCCTTCACCGTCGGCGGCGGCATCGGCTCCCTCGCGGACGCCGCCCGCCTCCTGGAAGCCGGCGCCGACAAGGTATCGGTCAACAGCGCCGCCCTCCGCGACCCCTCGCTCATCGATGCCATCGCCAGCCATTTCGGCAGCCAGTTCGTCGTCGTCGCCATCGATGCGAAGACCGTCGACGGCCGCTGGATGGCGACGACCCACGGCGGCAGCCGGCCGACCGACCGCGAGCTCTTCGAGTGGGCGAAAGAGGCCCAGGAGCGCGGTGCTGGCGAGATCCTCTTCACTTCCATGGACCATGACGGGACGAAGAAGGGCTATCCCTGCGAGACCTTCGCCCGCCTCTGCGACAGCCTTTCCATCCCGGTCATCGCCTCGGGCGGCGCCGGGAGCGCGGAAGACATCGCCGCGGTCCTCACCGACGGCAAGGCCGACGCCGCCCTTGCCGCCAGCATCTTCCATTACGGCGAAACAACCATCCGTCAACTCAAGGACGACCTTGCCTCCCGGGGCATCCCCGTCCGCATCCTACCGCAATATGGCAACGCTTGATTTTACAAAAAACGCCGACGGCCTCGTTCCGGCCGTCATCCAGGACGCCGCGACCGGCAAGGTCCTGATGCTGGGATACATGAACGCCGAAGCCTGGGAGAAGACCTGCTCGACCGGTCTTGTCACTTTCTGGAGCCGCAGCCGGAAACAGCTGTGGGTCAAGGGAGAGACCAGCGGGAACTATCTCCATGTCGTGGAAACGTACGTGGATTGTGACGCGGACACGGTCCTCGTCAAGGCCCGTCCCGACGGCCCGACCTGCCACCGGGGCACGGTCTCCTGCTTCGACACGCCGGCCGAGGAAGGCTTTCTCGGCGCCCTCGAACAGGTGATCCAGGGCCGTCACGCCGAAATGCCCGAAGGCCACTACACCACGCTCCTGTTCAACAAGGGCGTGAAGAAGATTTCCCAGAAAGTCGGCGAAGAGGCGGTCGAAACCATCCTCGAAGCGGCTACCGGCGACCTCGACCGCTACATCTACGAAGCCTCCGACCTCCTCTACCACCTCCTCGTCCTGAACGAACAGATGGGCGTCACCCTCGCCGACCTCCAGAAGGAACTCCTCTCCCGGCATAAATAGTTTCATTCTCCGGAAAGCAAAGGAACAGGGTCCGGACTTCAGAAGAGTCCGGACCCTGTTCCGTATCCGGAGGCCTTCGGCCGACCGGGTGAGGCTTTTTCAAACGGCCGGGCCGTTTAGAAAATATAGTTCAGTCCGATGTTGATGCCGAGGTTGACGCCGTCGTTCGGGTCGAAGCACTTGCCGAACTCGAAGTTGATGTTGAAGTTCTGGTTCATGATCACATGGAGGCCGATACCGGCGCTCATGTGGAGCTTCTGGGCGCCTTCCTGGTAGAAGTCCTTGGCCGTATAGGTCGTGGTCTTCTCCGTAGCCTTGTCCGTGATGGTGTTGATGAGGGTGATGTCGCCGGCGAGGGCCTTCATCTGCTCGGGGCGGTACGGCTGGACGATCATGCCGGCATCGAAGAACGGGTTGGTCGCGAGGGTCCAGTTCTGGTTGATCCAGCGGAACTTGGCGAAGCTCCAGCGGAGCTCGGTGTTGAGCCAGGCGTAACCGTTGCCCTGGAGGCGGTTGGCGATCGTACCGCGGACGGTGCAGGTGGAACCGAGGCCTTCCGTGTTGATCTGCTTCATGTTGATGGACTGGATGCTCTGGAGCATGTAGTACGGGGCGTTACCCCAGATCAGGCCCTGGTATGCGAGGTGGGCGCCGAAGGTGAGGCGGTCCTGGACGATCGGGATGAACTGCTTGAAGTGGACGGCCAGTTTCAGGTAGTTGTTGTCATGCTTGGAGATGATGTCCGGGGAGCCGAACATGTACACCTCGAGGTTGGTGCCGCGGGTCGGGTTGTTCTCGTGGTCGCGGGAGTCGAAGACGACGCCGGCCTTGAATTCCAGGTGCTTGCCGCCGTCTTTCTCGGCCTCGGGGATGACATTGTGCTTGACATAGAGGTCATAGAGGGAGATGTCGCCGCCGAGCTGGCCGGGAAGGTTGTTAAGGCCCTTGTTCTCGGCATGGCCGGTCTTGATGCCCCAGTAGGTGAGGCCGGCCGCCCAGCCCCAGCGGCTCTCGCCGAAGGTGCCCTGGAAGCAGGTGGCGACGCGGAAGATGTCACGGCGCATCAGGTAGAAGCCCTGTCCGTCCGGGACATAGCCGAACTTGTCGTTCGGGCCGGTGATGCGGTCGAGGGCGGGGAGATAGACGGAGTTGCCGCCGTTGAAGCCGTAGAAGCTCGTGGTCTTGTTGCCGAAATAGGAGACGGCCGCGGAGACACGGATGCCCGGGATCAGGTATTTGCTGTCGAAGAAGCTGTGGTACACGGAGTTGCCCTTGGAATACCAGGAGGCCTCGACGTTGGCCTTCCACATGTATTCGGGATAGGTGGAGCCGTCGCCGTACCAGTAGATATCGGTCAGGGCGCCGTAGTGCCAGCCGAGGTCGGAGGAATAGCCGACCGCCGGGAGGGGGCCGAAGTTGAGTCCGGTCTTCGCCACTTCCTGGGCGGAGAGGGACAGGGTCGCCGCGAGGGCGACAAGCAGGGTGATGGTTTTTTTCATGTTATCAATAAATTGTGGATTATCCGAGTAACTGGCAGATCAGCACGCCGAGGTAGTTGCCGGCGGCGTAGCCGATGACGCCGATCGAAAGGCCGGGCATGAGCACGCGGCTGTTCTTCATCGAGGCCGCGATCATCGGGACGAAGGGCGGCGAGTTGATGTAGGTGACGGAGGCGATGACGGCGGTGTCCGCATCGACCTTGAAGAGCTTCGCGGAGAGGAGCTGGAGGGTCAGGGAGACGATTTCCATGAAGAAGAGGAAACCGATGATCCAGAGGACCCCCGACAGGTCCATCGCCCGGAGGTTGGCCATCGAGGCGACTACGACCGAGAAGATGTAGATGAAGTACATGCCGATGTCGTAGCCGTACTTGCGGTCGTGGAGCGGCTTGATGAACGAGGCCGCGATCGAGAGGGTCGTCAGGGCGAGGAAGAAGTACATCATGAAGGTCCCGGGCAGGATCTTGGTCAGGCCGAAGCCGATGCCGGCGGAGACGCCGACGACCACGAGCGTCGCACCGAAGAGGATGAGCGCATCCTTGATGCCGCCGCTGGTGAGCAGGCCCTTGTAGGGGTTCTCGTCCGCCTTTTCCATCTCGCGCTTGACCGCCGCCTCGTCATAGGCAGCGTCCAAAGTCTTGACGGGCAGGAACTTCCGGGCGAGCCGGATGCCGAAGGCCATGATGAAGACCAGGTAGGTGAACGAGACGATCATGTCGCAGGTGTTCAGGATCACGAACTGGCTGTCCGGGGCGCCGAGACTCTTGCTGACGGCCGCCATGTTGACGGTGCCGCCGGTCAGGCAGGCCGTGTACATGCCGGCCACCTTCGGCGCGTCGGGAATATGGCCGGCGAAGATCGGGTAGCCGGCCGCGACGGCGACGACGACAGCAATGAGGCCGGTCACCATCGCGATGACCTGGTCGCGCGTCTCGCCCTTCCGGTAGGTGAAGGAGAAGAGCATCATCGGGATGGCCAGCGGGATCATCGCATTCGTAAACAGGTTCTGCATCTTTCCCAGGGCTTCCGACGCATTGGTCTCAGGCGGCGGGAAGATGCCGAGGTTGGCGACGATGGCGCCGAGGAAATAGAGCAGGAGGATGGGGCCGATGGTCTTGGCCCACTTGTAACGCCGGCAAAGCCAGAGCACCCCGGCGGGGGCGAGGCAGTAAAAGAGTGCCAGCAAAATCAGTTGCAGTGTTATCATAAGGCGCAAAGATACACAAAAATCCGTTAATTCCTATTTTTCGCGCCCGGCGTAGGCGCGAAGGCCGTCGCGAAGCCGCCGGAGACCTTCGAGCAGGCGGGTGCGTGGACAGGCGATGTTCAGCCGTTCGAATCCTTCACCGGCGGCGCCGTAGATGGTGCCGGTCGAGAGGACGAGCCCCTCTTCGCGGTCGCGGAGGAAGTCCGCGAGCCGGGCGGAGAATCCCTCGCCGGGCTCGGACGCCGGCTTGTACGCCCGGCAGTCCAGCCACATGAGATAGGTGCCTTCCAGGGGCGGCCATGTCACGCCCGGGAGTTCGTCCCGGAGGAAGTTACATACGGTCAGGTAATTGTCGTACAGGTATTTCCGGAGTTCGTCAAGCCAGTCTTCGCTTTCGTTGTAGGCGGCGACGAGGGCGGCTGCCCCGAATACGTTGACGTCGCAGCACTCGTTGTCATTGATGGCGCGGTCGATGCGGCGGCGGACCTCCGGATCGGTCGCGACGATGTTGGCGATCTGGATGCCGGCGATGTTGAAGGCCTTGGTGGGGGAGCAGCAGGTGGCGCTGCGGCGGACGATTTCCGGCGGCAGCGTGCCGAACGGGGTATAGTCGTGGCCGGGATAGGTCAGTTCGCAGTGGATCTCATCTGAGATGATGAAAACGCCGTTGCGCAGGCAGATGTCGCCGATGCGCCCGAGTTCCGCCCGGGTCCAGACGCGCCCGGCGGGGTTGTGCGGGTTGCAGAGCAGCAGGACGGTCGCCCGCGGGTCGGCTGCCTTCCGCTCCAGGTCGTCGAAATCGATGGTGCAGTCCGTGCCGTCCCAGACCAGGGTATTGTGGCTCTCCAGGCACTTGTTGTTGCGGATGGCGGGGTAGAAGGCGTTGTAGCAGGGGGACTGGATGATGACCTTGTCTCCCGGGGAGGACATGGCCTTGATGCAGGCGGAGTAGGCGGGGATGACGCCGGTCGTGGGGATGATGTCGTCCTTGCCGAAGCCGGTCCAGCCGTGGCGCCGGGCGAACCAGCCGGTGATGGCGTCGTAGTACGCCTGCGGCAGGAGTTCATACCCGAAAACGCCGTGGTCCAGGCGTTTCTGCAGGGCGTCCAGGATGGCGGGCGCCGCCCGGAAGTCCATGTCGGCGACCCACATCGGGAGGGCGTTCTCCCCGTATTCGTCCCATTTCACGCTGGCCGTCCCCCTTCGGGCGGTAAGCGCGTCGAAATCGTATCCCATCAGTATCCCAGGGTTTCGGAAGGAATGCCCAGGTCCGTGTCCGGATCGTCCCAGGTCTTGATCTCGCAGTCGGCCGGGGCCTTGATGTTGCCGTCGAGGATGACCTCGCCGTAGGACTGGGCGAGGATGCGACCGCTGCGGGGATTCTTGACGCTCGTGACGGGGCTGAGGATGCCGGCGTTGACGCGGGAGTATTCAAAGGCCAGGTCGGCGTCCGGCTCGAAGATGCAGTTCTCCAGGACCAGGCCGTCGCAGTAGCAGAGCGGCTGGGTTCCCGCGATGCGGCAGCCGATGAGCCGGAGGTTCTTCGCATACCAGCCGAGGTATTCCCCGCTCAGCACGGAATCATGGACGGTTACGTTCTCCGTCTCCCAGAAGGCGTCCTTGGAATCGAGGACGGCGTCGCGGATTTCCACGTTCTTGCAGTATTGGAAGGCATAATTGCCCTGGTGGCGGTAGTTCCGGATCCGGATGTCGCTGCTGTGGAGGAAGAGGTAGTCGCCCTCGGCGAGTTCGACGTCCTCCAGCTCGAAATCCCGGCAGAACCAGAAGGTCTCGTGGGCATGGGGGATTTGGACATTCTTCAGGGAGGCGTGCTCCATCTCCCGGAACATCTTCGGCGCCTCGACGAGGGTGTCGCGCATCTTGAGGTCGCGGCTGTACCAGAGCGCGGCGCGGGCGCCCTCCCGGAAGATGCAGTTCTCCACGGTGAAACCGTCCGTCTCCCAGAAGGGATATTTGCCGCGGAACTCGCAGCCATAGGCCTCGATGCGGGCACATTCCTTGAGGGCGGATTCGCCCGGGTGGATGGTGATGTTCTCCAGCCGGAGGTCTCTGGAGGCGTAGAGCGGCCGTTCGCCGCCGAATTCGGCATTCTTGATGACCTGCATGTTTCTTCTACAAATAATGAACGGACAAAGTTAGCAAAAAAGCGGGGATTTCCGCGGGCCGGTCCGTTTCTTGGCATTTCGGAAGAAAATATGTATTTTTACCGCCGGTAAAATACGCTGCGCATGAAAAAGTATCTCATTGGCATTCTTGCCGTTCTGGTCCTGGCCTCCTGCGGCCAGAAGAAAGGTCTTCCGCTCATTCCGGAGAAGAACTTCGCCGACTCGCTCGCCGGCAGGGAAGTGAAGCTCTATACCCTTCACCGCGGGAACATCACCCTGCAGGTGACCAACTACGGCGCCCGCGTCGTCTCGCTGTTCGCCCCTGACCGGGAAGGCAAGTTCGCCGACATCGTCGCCGGCCACAAGACCCTGGCGGAATATGTCAACCCGACGGGCGAGCGTTATCTCGGCGCCTGCGTCGGTCCGGTGGCCAACCGCATCGGCGGCGCCTCGTTCGAGATCGACGGCGAGGTGTTCGAGACCCCGAAGAACGACAACGGGGTCAATACGCTCCACGGGGGTGAATTCGGGCTGGACAAGGTGGTCTGGGACGTCTTCACCTATTCGTCCGACACCATCATCTTCGAGTACGACCGCCCCGACGGGCAGGACGGCTTCCCGGGCAACCTCCATGTCACGCTGCTCTACATGCTCAATGAGCACAATGAGCTTGTTATCCGCTATCTGGCCAATACAGACAAGGTTACGCCGGTGAACCTTTCCCACCACTCCTTCTTCAACCTTGCGGGCGAGGATGCCGGCTCCATCGAGGGTCACCTGATGTGGATCGACGCCGACGCCTACACCCCGATCGATTCGCTGTCCATTCCGACGGGCGAAATCCTGCCGGTCGAGGATACGCCGTTCGACTTCCGCCAGGAGCATGCCATCGGCGAGATGATCGCCGCGGACGATCCCCAGATCGCCTGCGCCAACGGCTATGACCACAACTGGGTGCTCAACGGCGAGGCGGGTACGCTCCGCGAGGTCGTGACGGTCTATGAGCCGGAGAGCGGCCGTATGCTCACCGTTTCGACCGACCAGCCCGGCATGCAGATGTACAGCGGCAATTTCTTCGACGGGGCGACCACCATCGGCAAGCGGGGCAAGCCGCTCGGCTTCCGCAGTTCCTTCGTGCTCGAAGCCCAGAAATTCCCCGACAGCATGAACCATCCGGACTTCACGGACATCCTCCTGTATCCCGACGAGGACTACACCCAGACCACGGTTTACGAGTTCTCGGTCCGGTAGGATTTCCCCGGACATGACAAAATGTCAGCGGCGTGCTCCTTGGCACGCCGCTTGCCATATTCCCGGCGGCATGAAACCAACAAAAACACCAACAATATGATCAGACCACTTGGAGACAGAGTTCTCATCGAGCCCAAAGAGGCTGAGACCAAGACCGCCGGAGGCCTTTACATTCCGGATACCGCCAAGGAGAAACCCCAGCAGGGGACCGTCGTCGCCGTCGGCCCCGGCAAGAAGGACGAACCGATGGAAGTCGCCGTCGGCGAGAGCGTTCTCTATGGCAAATATGCGGGTACCGAGGTGACCGTGGACGACAAGAAGTACCTCATTGTCAAGCAGTCGGACATCCTGGCTGTCCTTTAATCCAGTAAGGAGGAATCATTATGGCAAAGGAAATCAAATTCAATACCGATGTACGCGGCGCGATGAAGAGCGGCGCCGATGCGCTGGCCAACGCCGTGAAGGTGACCCTCGGCCCGAAAGGCCGCAATGTGGTCATTGCGAAGAAGTTCGGTGCGCCCCAGGTGACCAAGGACGGCGTGACCGTCGCGAAGGAAGTTGAACTGGAGGACCAGTACGAGAACATGGGCGCCCAGATGGTCAAGGAAGTCGCTTCCAAGACCAACGACCAGGCCGGTGACGGCACCACGACCGCCACGGTCCTCGCCCAGGCCATCATCAATGTCGGCCTGAAGAACGTCGCGGCCGGCGCCAATCCGATGGACCTCAAGCGCGGCATCGACAAGGCTGTCGCCGCCGTGGTCGCGGATCTCAAGAAGCAGAGCCAGGAGGTCGGTGAGGACTATTCGAAGATCGAGCAGGTCGGCACCGTCTCCGCCAACAACGACGCCTACATCGGCAAGTTGATCGCCGATGCGATGGCCAAGGTCAAGAAGGACGGCGTCATCACCGTCGAGGAGGCCAAGGGCACCGAGACCGAGGTCAAGGTGGTCGAAGGCATGCAGTTCGACCGCGGCTACATCAGCCCGTATTTCATGACCAACGGGGACAAGATGGAGGCCGTCCTGGACGACGCCTATATCCTGGTGACCGACAAGAAGATCTCCCTGATGAAGGACCTGCTGCCGCTTCTCGAGCCCATCGCCCGGGAAGGCCGTTCCCTGATGATCATTGCGGAAGATGTTGATGGCGAGGCGCTTACCACGCTTGTTGTCAACCGGCTCCGCGGCACCCTC
>JAEEGI010000441.1_pt1 | contig 133980 bp, 121 predicted proteins | sample 8958751 | NCBI WGS metagenome assembly JAEEGI01 (sample SAMN16246545, study PRJNA631951) | gut metagenome | biome: gut microbiome; feature: rumen; material: KS-attached | host: Bos | place: Iran: Karaj | collected 2018-10 | reverse complement strand
CAAACACACGCCGGCCGTCCTGGCGGAACACCCCTTTCCCCGGGCTCCTCTGTAACCGTTCCCCTTAATATCCGCCGCCACCCTCCGTCTGCCGACTCTTTGTCCCCAGCCGTGGCAGGTAAACACCGGCAAATCAAGTGATAAAGCATGAGAGCCCCACCTCTTTTTAGGGGGCTCTTTGTGGGAAATAGCTGCTAACAAGACGCTTATCCGCCACGGCCAATTCTGGCCAGTCCTGTTTGAAAGGGATGTCGGGTCGTCCGGTGGCGCAGGGATAGGACTCCGGAGGAATTCTTTCTGACTCTGGAGCCCTGTCCCGGAGCAAAACAGGACGGCACTGCAGCAACCTGTCCTGTAGCAAAACAGGACGGACCAGCTGAAACCAATCCCTCGTCAAGTACGGCCCTGCACTGCAGCGACCTGTCCCGGCGCAAAAAGGACTGCCCGGCCGCATCCTGCTTCGAAGTTTTGAAGACAGTGCGGATGGCGTGATGCTGCGCTGATGCTGTTGCTTACGCTGATGCTGTTGCTTACGCTGATGCTGTTGCTTACGCTGATGCTGTTGCTTACGCTGATGCTGCGTTTACGCTGATGCTGTTGCTTTTGCTTTTGCTGCTGCTGCTGCCCTACAGCCGGTCCTTGACGTTGTAGTCGTTGCGGGTGGGGGCGGAGCGGGAGATCATTTCGCCGAGGAAGCCGGCGAGGAAGAGGAGGACGCCGAGGATGACGGCGAGGAGGGCCAGGTAGAAGAGGGGCTGGTCCGTGACGGCGCGGAAGCGGACGCCCTGGGCCTGGTGGACAAGCTTGGCGGCGATGATCCAGACGGTCATGATGCCGCCGATGAGGAACATCAGGATACCGCTGGTTCCGAAGAAGTGCATCGGCTTCTTGCCGAACTTGGAGAGGAACCAGAGGGACATCAGGTCGAGGAAGCCGTTGACAAAGCGTTCCATGCCGAATTTCGAGACGCCGTATTTGCGCTTTTCATGGTGGACCGGCTTCTCCGTGATCCTGCCGTAGCCGGCATTCTTCGCCAGGTAGGGGATGTAGCGGTGCATCTCGCCATAGACCTCGATGCTCTTGACGACTTCCTTGCGGTAGGCCTTGAGGCCGCAGTTCATGTCGTGGAGTCTGATCCCGGTGACTTTGCGCGCCGTCCAGTTGTAAAGTTTGGACGGGAGGTTCTTGGTCAGTTTGTTGTCCTGGCGGTGCTGCTTCCAGCCGGAGACGACGTCGAAGCCGTCTTCCACGACCATCCGGACCATCTCGGGGATTTCTTCGGGTGCATCCTGGAGGTCGGCGTCCATCGTGACGACGACATTCCCCTGTGCGGCGGCGAAGCCTTCGTAGAGGGCGGCGGACTTGCCATAATTGCGGCGGAAGGAGATGCCGTGGACGGTGGAATCGGCGGCGGCAAGTTCCCGGACGACATCCCAGGAACCGTCGGTGGAACCGTCGTCGATCAGGAGGACTTCATAGGAATAGCCCTGTCCGGCCGCCATGTCGCGGATGCGGGAGATGAGTTCGGGAAGGGATTCCCGTTCATTGTAGAGGGGTACGATGATCGAAAGGTCCATAAGCTATTGCTCGTCAGGAGTGTTGTTGTTCCGCTCGTCGGAATTCTTTCCCATGCGGCGGTCCAGTTCATCCATCATCTGCTGGATGCGCGGGTCGCGCGGGATGTTGCGGGCCAGGATGGAGGAAACGATGCAGCCATACAGCCAGGCATAGAGGAACTGCGAGAAGAAGAGGACGCCGGGCCTGTCGGCGATATCAATGCCTTCGAGGGCCGCCCTTGCGTCGGCACCGAGGGCCGAAGCATAGGTCTCGGATGCCTGGGCGAAGGAGGCCGAGAAGATATTGTCGGGGACATATAATACCAGGGCGACGACCGCCGAGGCGAGGATGAACGAGGAAAAGATGCACATCCGCCGGCCGAGCATGTAGCTGTCCCGGCCCGTCACGTCGGGCAGGTCCGCCTCCTGCCGCTTCATCGCGTCGCGGAGGATCAGGATGCATCCGAAGAATTCGACCAGCCAGAGGATGATGCCGCCGCCGGCTTCCAGCAGCTGGATCCCGGAGGAGGCGGCAAGCTGCTTCAATACCAGGCACACGGCGGATAGCCCGCCGAGCAGCGCGCCCCGTTCGGAGGCCCGTTTCCAGATCAGCCTGTTTCTTTCTTTTTCGTCCATCGGATACAAAGATAGGAAAAATCGCCGAAAAACGCTATCTTTGCCGGATGCAAGTTAAAGACTTGGTATGTAATACACTTGTTGAACAAAAAAACGAAACCACAGCTATGATGATTAACATCACGTTCCCCGACGGCAGCGTCAGGACCTATGAAAAGGGAGTGACGGGCTATGACATCGCCATGTCCATCAGCCCGCGGCTCGCAGCAGACGTACTGGCCGTATCAGTGAAGAAGCCGGGCGAGCCCGAGGCCGCGAAGGGAACCACCATCGACCTGCTCCGCCCCATAGAAGAAGATGTGACGGTCAGGCTCCTCAAATGGGAAGACGAAGAAGGCAAGAAGGTCTTCTGGCACTCCTCCTCCCACCTGATGGCCGAAGCCCTCGAGGCCCTGTTCCCGGGCGTGAAATTCGGCATCGGTCCCGCCGTCGAGAACGGCTTCTATTACGACATCGACATGAACGGCCGCACCCTGACGGACGCCGATTTCACCGCCATCGAGAAAAAAATGCTCGAGCTGGCACGCGGCAAGGAGGACTTCGTCCGCAAGGAGGTCTCCAAGGCCGACGCGATGGCCTATTTCACCGAAAAGGGCGACCAGTACAAGCAGGAACTGATTTCCGAACTGGAAGACGGCACCATTACCTATTATACCAACGGCCATTTCACCGACCTCTGCCGCGGACCGCACCTGCGCAACACCGAGGTCATCAAGGCCGTCAAGATCATGTCCCTCGCCGGTGCGTATTGGCGCGGCGACGAGACGCGCCAGCAGCTGACGCGCGTCTATGGCATCACCTTCCCGAAACAGAAGATGCTCGATGAATACCTCCAGGTCCTGGAAGAGGCCAAGAAGCGGGACCACCGCAAGATCGGCAAGGACATGGAGCTGTTCACCTTCTCGCAGCGGGTTGGCCCGGGCCTGCCCCTGTGGCTTCCGCGCGGCGCCGCCCTCCGCAATACGCTCGAGAATTTCCTCCGGAAGAAACAGGCCGAATACGGCTATCTCCCGGTGGTGACCCCGCATATCGGCGGCAAGGAACTCTATGTGACCTCCGGCCACTATGCCAAGTACGGCAAGGATTCCTTCCAGCCGATCCACACCCCGCAGGAAGGCGAAGAGTTCATGCTCAAGCCGATGAACTGCCCGCATCACTGCGAGATCTACCGCAGCGCGCCGCATTCCTACAAGGACCTTCCGCTCCGTTATGCCGAGTTCGGTACGGTCTATCGTTATGAGCAGAGCGGTGAACTGCACGGCCTGACACGTGTCCGTGGCTTCACCCAGGACGACGCCCACCTTTTCTGCCGCCCGGACCAGCTCCAGGAAGAGTTCGAGAAGGTCATCGACCTGATCCTGTACGTGTTCAAAACGCTTCATTTCGAGAAATATACGGCCCAGGTATCCCTGCGCGACCCGAAGAATCCGACCAAGTACATCGGTTCCGACGAGAACTGGGAGAAGGCCGAGGCCGGCATTATCGAAGCCGCGAAGAAGAAGGGGCTTCCCTATGTCGTCGAGACCGGCGAAGCGGCCTTCTACGGCCCGAAGCTCGACTTCATGGTCAAGGATGCCATCGGCCGCAGCTGGCAGCTCGGCACGATCCAGGTGGACTATAACCTTCCGGAGCGCTTCGAACTGGAGTATGTCGATTCCGACGGGACCAAGAAGCGTCCGGTGATGATCCACCGCGCGCCCTTCGGTTCCCTCGAGCGTTTCGTCGCCGTCCTGCTCGAGCACACGGCCGGCCATCTGCCCCTCTGGCTCCATCCCGATCAGGTTAAAGTGCTGCCAGTGAGCGAAAAATACGCAGATTATGCGAAAAAAGTTGTAAATCTGCTGAATAATTCCGAAATTCGCGCTTCCATAGACGACCGGAACGAGACGCTCGGAAAGAGGATCCGCGAGACCTCTTTGAAGAGGGTCCCCGTTCAGGTGATTGTCGGCGAGAAAGAAGCCGCCGACGGCACCGTTTCGGTCCGAAGGGACGCTGTGGATCAGGGATCGATGACAGTGGAAGGCCTGGTACAGTACATCCGGGCTGCTGTTGCCGAGGAACTGGCCCAGTAAACATATGTATATTAATTAATTAAACAGGAGGACAGACTTATCGCTGCACCGTACAGACCGAGGCCCGCGGGCCCCAGACCCAAACCCAATGCCAACCGCTCCAACGGAGTGAAGAAGGATGAGAACGAACTTCGGATCAACGAGGAAATCACCGCCCCGCAGGTCCGGCTTGTCGGCGAGAACATCGCCGAACAGGGCGTTTATCCGCTCGCCAAGGCCCTTGCCATGGCCGAGGAGTTGGAACTGGATCTTGTGGAGATCAGCGCCAAGGCCGAGCCTCCCGTATGCAAGATCCTCGATTACCAGAAGTATCTCTACCAGCAGCGGAAGCGGGCCAAGGAAATGAAGGCCAACGCCGCCAAGGTCGTGATCAAGGAAATCCGCTTCGGCCCCAACACGGACGAGCACGATTTCCAGTTCAAGCTCAAGCATGCCCAGGAGTTCCTCCAGGAGGGCTCCAAGGTCAAGGCCTCCATCTTCTTCCGCGGCCGGTCGATCCAGTTCGCCGAGCAGGGAAAGAAGCAGCTGCTCCGCTTCGCGGTGGAGCTGGAGGAGTTCGGGCGCGCCGAGAGCATGCCGGTCCTCGAGGGCAAGCGGATGAGCATGATGCTTGCTCCGCAGAAGAAAAAATAGTCCGCCTGTGTGCGGAAATGTATAATTATTAATTGTTTAACACAATGGCAAAGCTCAAAACCAACTCCGGTGCCAAAAAGCGCTTCACGCTTACCGGATCGGGAAAGATCAAGAGGAAGCACGCTTACCACAGCCACATCCTCACGAAGAAGACCAAGAAGCAGAAAAGAAACCTTGATCATTTCGCCATCCTCGACGATGTCGATATCAAGCGCGTCAAAGAAATGCTGGTCCTCTAACACTTATTTGTTTAACTGGAATGCAGTCCGAAAGCGCTTCCCCCGCGAAGCCACTGCCTCCAAAAAGTAAAAAAATTTATGCCTAGATCAGTTAACTCAGTTGCCTCAAGGGCACGCCGCAAGAAGATTCTCAGCAAAACCCGCGGCAATTTCCTTTCCAGGAAGAACGTCTGGACGGTTGCAAAGAACACCTACGAAAAAGGTCTCACCTATGCCTACCGTGACAGAAAAGCGAAGAAGAGAGAGTTCCGCTCCCTCTGGATCCAGCGTATCAACGCTGCCGCCCGTCAGTACGGGATGTCCTATTCCCAGTTCATGGGCCGTATCGCCAAGCAGAACATCGGTCTCAACCGGAAAGTGCTGGCAGACCTTGCTATGAACAATCCCCAGGCATTTGAGGCGATTATCAACTCCGTCAAGTAGCAAGTGCCTCTCATGAGCTTGAAAGAAATCCTTCGCAACCGCTGGTTCAAGCTGGGCTTCTGGGCCCTGCTCTATGTTGCGTGGGTCATCTGGTTGGGGAATTACTGGTGGCTGCTGGGCCTCGTCGTGATCTTCGACCTCCTCATCACCAAGAAGGTGAAATGGCTCTTCTGGAAAAAAGAGTACAAGGAGGGGGAGAAGCACAACGCGTGGCTCGACTGGCTCGACGCCATCATCTTCGCGGTGATCGTCGTGACCTTCATCAATATCTTCTTCTTCCAGGCTTTCAAGATTCCGTCCTCCTCGATGGAGAGTTCCCTCTATACGGGGGACCGGCTCTTCGTCAGCAAGCTCGCTTACGGTCCGAAGATCCCCGAGACGCCGCTGACCATCCCCTTCACCCACAACGTCATCTTCGGAAAGGAGTCCTATTCGACCCTGATCCACAGTGACTACCGGCGCCTCAAAGGCTTCCGGAAAGTGCAGCGGGGCGACTGCGTCGTCTTCAACTTTCCGAACGGCGACACGGTCCTCACCAAGGCTCCGGCCGAGGACTATTACGCTTGGGTCCGTACCTCCGGAAGGGACTATACGCTGTCCAGGCTCGGCCCGGTCATCGTCCGTCCCACCGACAAGAAGGACCATTATGTCAAGCGTTGCGTCGCCATCCCGGGCGATACCCTGACCGTCCGCGACGGTCTCGTCTGGGTCAACGGGGAGCAGCAGGAGACCTATCCCGGCCTCCAGTTGAGCTACCGGGTCGTCACCGACGGCCACAAGATCAATGCGCGGATCCTCGATGAACTGAACCTCAATACTGGGGAACTGTTCTTCGATTCCCGTCTGCCGGGTTATCCGGCGATGCCGCTCACGGCAGCCATGCTCGAGCGGGTCAAGGGTCTTTCCAACGTCGTGGACGTGAAGCCCAACCTGGATACCTACCCGTACATGCAGGAGAGCTACCTTTACCTGTTCCCGTTTACGGACAGGACGCATTGGACCCGCGACTTCTACGGCCCGCTCTGGATTCCGGAGAAAGGCGCCACGGTCGCCCTCGATGCGGACAGCCTCCCGCTCTACGAGCGCATCATCCGGGATTATGAGCACAACGACCTGACGGTGAATGCCGACGGCATCTTCATCAACGGGGAGAAGGCGGAAAGCTATACTTTCAAGCAGGATTATTATTTCATGATGGGAGACAACAGGCACAATTCCCTGGATTCCAGATACTGGGGATTCGTTCCTGAGGATCACATCGTCGGGCGACCGGCCGTGATCTGGCTCTCCACCGACGGGAACCGCAAGTTCCCGCACAACATCCGGTGGCGCAGGTTCTTCAAGTTCCTGTAGCCCCGAAAAACAGTAACAAAGTAAAAAAGAAAATATTATGTCAAAGGTTTGTCAAGTTACCGGCAGAAAGCGCATGGTGGGCAGCAATGTCTCCCACTCCAAGCGCCACACCAAGCGTACCTTCGATCTCAACCTCAAGACCAAGCGTTTCTGGTCCGAGGCCGAGCAGCGGTACATCACCCTCAGAGTCTCCTGCAAGGGGATGCGCATCATTGAGAAGAACGGCCTCGACGCCGTCCTCCGGGATGCCCAGAGCAAAGGATACGTTGACCTTGTTTAATTCAGTTTAGTTATGGCAAAGAAAGCGAAAGGAAACAGGGTGCAGGTCATCCTCGAATGCACCGAGCAGAAGGCCAGCGGAGTCCCTGGCATGTCCCGTTACATCACCACCAAGAACAAGAAGAACACGCCGGAGCGTCTTGAGCGGATGAAATACAACCCGTTCCTCAAGAAGGTTACCCTCCACCGTGAGATCAAGTAAAGCATAGGAGATTAGAATATGGCAAAGAAAGCAGTCGCAACGTTCGACGCCAAGGCCGGTGCCAAGCACATGGTCAAGGTCATCCGCATGGACAAGTCTCCCAAGACCGGCGCCTACGTCTTCGTGGAGCAGCTCGTCGAAGAAGGCAAGGAGAAGGAATTCTTCACGAAGAAGTAAGTCCTTCCGGCCTTACGCTGAAAAAAGACAGCCTGTCCTTTCCGGACGGGCTGTTTTTTACATGCAGGAACCAAATAAAATGACTATATTTGCAAGATACGAAACTTGCAGAAATGGGACTCTTTGACAAAGGCTTCAAAAAGACCAACCAGAACTTCTTCCAGAAGCTCTCGCGGGCCATCGTGGGCAAATCCCGGGTGGACGAGGACGTGCTGGACGCCATCGAAGAGGCGCTCCTGTCTTCGGACATGGGTGTGGAAACGACCCTCAAGCTCATCGAGAACCTGGAGGACCGCGTCGAAAAGGACAAGTACATGTCCATGGACGAGCTGGTGGACATCCTGCGGGATGAGATTGCGAAGCTCTTGAATGTCAGTGCGTCCGATGCGGAGGATGCGCCCGTCGTCCCCTTCGATTTCTCGAAGAAGCCCTACGTGGTGCTGGTCGTCGGGGTCAACGGCGTCGGCAAGACGACGACCATCGGCAAGCTGGCCTCCATGCTGCGCGCCCGCGGCAAGAAAGTCGTCGTCGGCGCGGCCGACACCTTCCGGGCCGCCGCGGTCGAGCAGCTGACCATCTGGGCCGAGCGCGCGGGGGTCGATATCGTCAAGCAGGAGATGGGCTCCGACCCGGCGTCCGTCGCCTATGACTCCGTCCGCTCCGCCGTCGCCAAGGGCGCCGATGTCGTGCTCATTGACACGGCCGGCCGTCTCCACAACCGCATCGACCTGATGAATGAGCTGACCAAGATCCGCAATGTCATCCGCAAGGTCGTCCCGGACGGCCCCCACGAGGTCCTGCTCGTACTGGACGGCTCGACCGGACAGAATGCCTTTGTCCAGGCCAAGGAATTCTCCAAAGCCACGGATGTGACGGCCCTGGCCGTGACGAAACTCGACGGTTCCGCCAAGGGCGGCGTCGTGGTCGGCATCGTGGACCAGTTCCGTTTCCCCATCAAGTTCATCGGCATCGGCGAAGGCGTTGACGACCTCAAGGTCTTCGACAAACGGGCGTTCGTCCAATCCCTTTTCTCCAAGGAAGATATTGAAAAATAAATAGATATGAAGATTTCGTACAACTGGCTCAAAACGTATCTCGCATGTGACCTTACTCCGGAAGCGATGGCCGAGGCCATCACCTCCATCGGTCTTGAAGTGGATTCCGTCAGCGTCCAGGAGGAGATCCCGGGCGGACTGGCCGGTGTCGTCGTCGCCGAGGTCCTGACCTGCGAGGCCCATCCCGACTCCGACCATCTGCACATTACGACGGTCAACGACGGCTCTCCGGAGCCCGTGACCGTGGTCTGCGGCGCCCCGAACGTGGCCGCCGGACAGAAGGTCCTCTTCGCCCGCCTCGGGACGGTGCTGCCCGGCGATTTCAAGATCAAGAAGTCCAAGATCCGCGGCGTGGAGTCCTTCGGCATGATCTGCGCGGAGGACGAGCTCGGCATCGGGTCCAGCCATGACGGCATCATGGTCCTGGAGCCGGAGGCGGTCGTCGGCACCCCTGCCAAGGAGTATCTCCATCTCGCCGAGGACGCCGCCATCGAGATCGAGTTCACGGCCAACCGCATCGACGGCGCCTCCCATATCGGCGTCGCCCGCGACCTGTATGCCTACCTCAAATCCCGCGATATCCCCTGCGAGTTCCGCATCCCGTCCGTCGAGGCCTTTGCGGAAGGGGAGGGTGAATCCATGCCGGTGGAAGTCCTTGACAATGAGGGTGCTCCCCGGTATGTCGGCATCACGGTCAAGGGGGTGAAAGTCGCTCCGTCCCCGGAATGGCTGCAGAAGCGGCTCCTGGCGGTGGGGCTCCGCCCGATCAACAACGTCGTCGACATCTCCAACTTCGTCCTTTATGAAATTGGCCAGCCGCTCCATACCTTCGACGCAGACAGGATCCGCGGCGGCAAGGTCATCGTGCGCCGCGCGGCCCAGGACGAGAAGATCGTGACCCTCGACGGCATCGAGCGGAAACTCGACGCGACCGACATGGTCATCGCCGATGCCGAGGGCCCGATGTGCATCGCCGGCGTTTTCGGCGGTGACGAGTCCGGCGTGACGGACGCGACGGTCAATGTCTTCATCGAGGGCGCCTACTTCGATCCGGCCTCCGTCCGCAAGACGGCCAAGCGCCAGCAGCTTTCCACCGACGCTTCCTACCGCTTTGAACGCGGCGCCGATCCGGAAGCGGCCCTCTGGGGCGCCAAGCGGGCCGCCCTCCTGATCCGGGAACTGGCCGGCGGCGAAGTCGTCGGAAAGGTCCGCGAGGTCTATCCGCAGCCAATCGGCCGCAAGCGGATTGAACTGGACTATGCCCGGATCGAGCGCTTCATCGGCAAGGCCATCGGGCACGCGACCATCGAAAAGATCCTGGAAGCGCTTAATTATCAGTTTGTTGAAAAACGCGAAGGCGGCGCTGTTGTCGCGGCGCCGACCTATATGGTCGATGTGTACCGCGAGTGCGACGTCGTGGAGGAAATCCTCCGCATCTACGGCTACAACAACATCGAGCTTCCGGACAATCTCCGGATGTCGGTGAATGCGACGCCGTCCCCGGAGCCGGAAGCGATCCGGAACAACATCTCCAACTTCCTCGCCGCCAACGGCTTCGTCGAGACGATGAACAACTCCCTGACGAAGGAAGAGTATTATACCCGGCTCGAAACCTGGCCGGCGGAGCGCTGCGTCCATATCGTCAACCCGCTGTCCTCCGACCTGAACGTGATGCGCCAGACCCTTGTCCTGAACGGTCTGGAGGTCATCGCCTACAACATCAACCGGCAGGTCACCTCCCTGCGTACGTTTGAATACGGCTCTGTCTATCAGCGCCTTCCGGAGAAGGACGGGACCAAGCTCGAGGGTTATGAGGAGCATCAGAATTTCGCGCTCTTCCTGACCGGCACGCCCGACAAGGTCTGGCGCACGCCGGCCCTCAAGAGCGATTTCTTCCAGCTCAAGGGCTATGTGGAACTGCTGATGAAGCGCTACCGCATCGATCCGTCCACCCTGCAGACGGCCGCCGCCCCGTCGGATGTCTTCGCGGAAGGCCTTGTTTACAGCCTCCCGGGCAAGGAACCGAAGGTCCTCGCGACGGTCGGAACGGTCAATCCGGTCCTGGCCAGGCGTTTCGGCATCAAGCAGCCGGTCTTCGCCGCGGAAATCAACTGGCAGGTCTTCTTCGCCCTCGTGAAGCGGGACAAGTTCAGTTTCAAGGAGATGCCGAAGTTCCCGGAGGTCCGCCGCGACCTGGCGCTGCTGCTGGACGAGTCGGTCAGCTATGCCGATCTCGAGAAGAGCGCCCTCCGTGCGGGCAAGAAACTGATCCGCCAGGTCTCCCTGTTCGACGTTTACCGCGGCGACAAGATTCCTGCCGGCAAGAAGCAGTATGCCTTGAATTTCGTCCTCCAGGATCCGGAGCGGACCCTGACGGACGCGGAGGTGGAGAATGTGATGGGCAAGGTCCTGGCGACCTTCGAGAACGGTTTCGGCGCCGTCCTCCGCTGATGAAGGGTTTCCGGCATACCGTCCTTGCGCTCGCGATTGCCGCGGCGCTCGCGGCCTCCTGCGGGCCGCGGGTGATTCCGCGTGGCAAACTGTCCGACATCTATGTCGAAATGTTCCTCACGGACCAGTGGCTGCGGGAGAATCCGTCCGTCAACCGGACGGCCGACACGCTGCTCGTGTATGAACCCATTTTCAAGCGGCACGGTTATTCGACCGACGACTATCTCAGGAGCCAGGAATACTATCTCCGGGATCCGGACCGGTATGCGAAACTGCTGCGCGGTGTCTCCCGGAAACTCGACAAAGAGCGCCAGGTCATCCAGAAGCAGATCGATAAGGAAGACTATCTCTCCGGGCTGCATCTCGGGCGCGTCAGCGTGGCGGACAGCCTGCTGGCCACGTTCCGGAAGACCTATGCCGGCCGGCCCCGCGTGATTGTCGATTCGCTGTTCCGGCTCCGTCTGGCCGATTTCTCGTCCGATACGGTGTATGAGGGACCGCGGATGATCGTCTGGAGCGATACCCTCCTGCGCGATACCCTCGCCGTGGATTCGCTCGCTCTTGCGGATTCCCTCCAGCTCGATTCGCTGGCCAAGACGCATGACATCATGCGGGAGGTCACGGATTCGGGCGAGGTCTTCGTGGGCCGCGTCCCCGTCCGGCGTCCCCATCCGCGGCCGGAAATCTTCCAGGAAGCAATAGAACCCGTTGACGAATGAAACGCTTTGCTGCCCGCTACGTCTATCCCTTGACGGACCCGGAACCGATTGAAAACGGGTTCGTTGAGTTCGGCGCGGAAGGGGAGGTCCTCCGGACCGGCCGCTGCGACGACCCGTCGTCGGAACCCTGTTTCCACGACGGGGCGCTTGTCCCCGGCTTTGTCAACGCCCATTGCCATGTGGAGTTGTCCTCCATGAAGGGCCTGTTCCGGAAAGGAACGGGGATGGCCGGTTTCATCGACCAGATCAACGCCCTGCGGGATACGAAATCGCCGGAAGAGAAACGCCGTGACCTGCGTGATGCCATGGACCTGATGTGGGAGCGGGGCGTTTCCGCGATGGCGGACATTTCCAATGGCGCCGACTCCTTCGGCATCAAGGCGGCGCATCCGATGTACACGCGGACCTTCCTGGAAGTATTTGGTACTGAGCCGGAAGACTGCCCTGCCGTCATGGCCGGTGTCCGCGCGTTGCAGCGTGATGCGGCGTCCTTCGGACTGGATGCCGCGCCGACGCCGCATGCCTGCTATACGATGAGTCCCGAACTCGTCACTGCCGCCAGCGCTGCGGCAATGGAGGCCGGTTTCCTTTCCTTCCACAGCGAGGAAACGGACGAGGAGGAGGACATGCTGAAATACGGCCGCGGGCCGATGTGGGAAAACCGCAAGGCCGCCGGGATGAGTGTGCCGCCTGTGACGGGTCGCTCCTCCCTGCTCTATTTTATCGACCGGCTGAAAGCCGCCCGTCCGGCTCCTTACGATGCCCATATCCTGCTGGTCCATGAAGTCTGCATGGACCAGGAAGGCATCGATGCCGTCAAGGCGGCGATGCGCCATCCGTATGTCGCCCTCTGCCCGCTTTCGAACCTGTTCATCCACAATGCCTTGCCTCCGGTCGGGCTGATGCGGGAGAATGGCTTGAAGCTCTGTGTCGGGACCGACTCCCTTTCCAGCAACGACGATCTGGACATTGTCGCGGAGCTGTACTGCCTCCAGCACCATTTCCCGGAAATCCCGCTGGGTGAACTGCTGACCTGGGCCTGCCGGAACGGCGCGGAGTTCCTGTCCCGTCCGGAACTGGGTGCCCTGGAAGCCGGCCGGAAGCCCGGGCTTGTGCTGTTGGATCAACTCGACGACCGGGGCGGACTGACCGCCGCCAGTCGTTCCAAACGCCTTCTCTAGCGATGCTGCGGGAAAAAATCGTCTTCGGACCCATCTTCAGCCGCCGGCTGGGCGCATCTCTGGGCATCAATCTCTTGCCGGAGAAAGGAAAAATTTGTAATTTTGACTGCATTTACTGTGAGTGCGGCTGGAACCGGGATGGAAGGGAAGACAGGCGGATGCCCACCGCGGAAGAACTCCGCGCCGCGCTTTCGGCCAAACTGCAGGAGTGCCGTGCCGCCGGGACGCCGATCGACTCGATTACCTTCAGCGGAGACGGCGAACCGACGCTCAACCCGGATTTTCCGGCGGTCATTGATATCACCCTGGCCCTCAGGGATGCCTGGTACCCTGCGGCAAAGGTCTCCGTCCTTTCCAATGCGACGCGGCTTCGCCGCCCCGGCGTTTTCGAAGCGCTCCGGAAGGTGGACAATCCCATCCTCAAGCTGGATGCGCCGACCGATGCCGCAGCGGCCATGATCAACCAGCCCGCAGGGGAGTACCACGTGGCGGATATCGTGGAAGACCTTGCCCGCTTCGAGGGCGCATTCGTCCTGCAGACGATGTTCCTCAAGGCGCCCGATTTTCGGACGGAAACGTGGGTGGGTCCCTGGATGGACATCGTCCGCCGCCTGCGGCCGCGTGAGGTGATGGTTTACACCCTGGACCGGGAGACGCCGCAGCAGGGATTGGAAAAATATACGCCGGAGGAGATGCGTGCGCTGGTACAGCCGCTCATCGACGAAGGTTTTACGATACAGATAAAAGGATAATTCATTGATTATGACAAATATCTCGACCAAGTACGGCTATGCTCCGGACCGAGAGGCGATCGCCCGCCATCTCGAACTCATCGCTTCGAACCTTGACAATGTCGTTTCCAACGACGTGCTCAAGGAGTGCTTCTCCCTGATGGACCTGACCACCCTGAGCCCGAAGGATACCCCCGCTTCGGTCGCCAAGCTTGTGGAGAAGGTCAATTCCTTCGCCGTGGACTATCCGGATTATCCGCTCCCGGCCTCCGTCTGCGTCTATCCCAACTTCGCTTCCGTGGTCAAGGAGCACCGGCATAACCCGGCCCTCCATGTCACGACGGTCGCCGGCTGCTTCCCGACTTCCCAGAGTTTCCTCGAGGTGAAGCTCCATGAAATCGAAATGGCCGTGAAGCAGGGGGCGGACGAGATTGACATCGTCCTGGCCCTCAACTCCTTCCTGACGGGTGACTACGCGACGGCCGGCGCTGAAATCGCCGCCTCCCGCGCCTGCATCGACAAGGCCGCCGCCGGCCGGAAGGTCGTCTTGAAGGTCATCTTGGAGACGGGTCTGCTCGTGACCCATGAACGGATTGCCGAGGCTTCCTTCCTTGCCATGGAGAACGGCGCCGACTTCATCAAGACCTCCACCGGCAAGGTCGAGGTCAATGCGACGCCTGTCGCCGCCTATGTGATGTGCGAATGCATCAAGAAGTTCTATGAGCAGACCGGCCGCAAGGTCGGCTTCAAGGCCGCCGGCGGCATCTCTTCCGCCATGGACGCTGTCTGCTACTATTCCATCGTCTCTTCCATCCTCGGCAAGGACTGGCTTTCAAAGGACCTCTTCCGCTTCGGCGTCAGCCGGCTTGCGAACCAGCTTCTCTCCGCCGTCGAGCAGAAGACCGTGAGTTATTTCTAGGCGCGTTTTCCGGCTTATTTGCCGGAGAAAGACAGTTTGCAGAGTTCTTCCCCCAGTTTATGGAGGGAGGACTCGATTTTTTCCACCTGCTTCTTCCTGGGGCGTGTTTTCCCATGCAGATAGGACCAGAGTTGTTTCGGATGGATGCCGGAAATCCGTCCCAGTGCAGTCGGCGTGATGATGCCCATGTAATACTCCAAAAGGGCCCTGACATCCCATCGGACATTGAATTCATAGGGGCGGTCCATCCATTCCGGATAAACGAAAGCTTCATCCTTGCCGATTTCCTCCCGGTAGATGCGGAGGGTTTCTTTCAGTTCATCCATGGCCTGTTCCACAGTCTCCCCGGATCCAAAAAGAAGGGGACTGTCTTCGCAGTAGAGCGTGTAGAATCCGTCATCGGCTCTGGATATCAAAACATTAACTCTTTCCATTGTTCTCTTGGTCGATGATCTTCATGATTTTTGGGGCCAAACCGGGTCGTTCTTCTTTCCCTCCGTGAAAAGGTATGGCGATGGTCTTTCCGTTTTTCCTGTAAATGATATGGCTGCCATTCTGCCGGACGGTGTCCCAACCCTCTGCCCGGATGAGCCTGTGTAGTTCTTTTGATTTCATGCAAATATAGAAATATTTCTATGAAAAGACAATTTTTGTTGATATTTTTCTATTATAAGATGATTTCAAAAGAGAGAGTACGGGTCCAGCGGTCGGTGCCGAGGATGAGGGTTGAGGCGGCGAAGTCAAGGTCCAGCGTCAGGTCTTCCAGGTCGGGAGCGGTCCAGTCATAGCCGGCGGCCGCGATGATTTGGCCGAGGGCGAAAGTCCGGAGGGGCGGCGTCTCTTCGCCGGCGTTTATATCGCAGATATTCAGGAGCAGTGAATCATCCCTCTGGCGGGGGAGACAGGCGGTCCAGTCCGTTTTCCCTGCCTGTCCTGGTGAAGGATCCGGCCTGCAACGAAAGAATCCCGGTACGGGGTAACCGCTTGTGTCATAACCGGATACACCTCCTTCGAGCACGAATCGGTAAGGGCGTGATGCGGGCGTACCCGTCAGGCGGATGGTCAGGCGGCAGTACATTTTCCGGAGCCGTACGGTCGCCTGGGCGTTTTCACTCCTTGCGTCGATGGCCGCCGTCCAGAGGCGGACAGGCGGACAACCGTGACCGGGTTCAATCTCAAGTCCCTCATCGAACTGCCCCTCATCCCCGGTCACGGCGTACACCTGCGCCCCTCCGCGGGGCATCGCAACATGAAAGACGCCGGCTTCGCAATCCTCCTTCGAGAGCAGGCCGGTGTCGGACCACGCTCCCTGCGAGAGGTGCCAGCGGACCGGAAACGCATCTTCCGGTACCGCGGACGGCACCTCCCGCAGATCGAGCGCGAGAGAACAAGGGCAGTCGCTCCGGTCCTCCTTGACCGAGCAGGAAAAGGCACAAAAGCCACCCAGCCACAGGAGGACACACTGCCCTATGTGCCTAAAAGACATAGACGAGTGAAAGGGTTATCTCGTTCGGCAGCAGGAACTTCCGCTCACCGGTTTCTTCGGTGAATCCGCAGACGGGACAGGAATAGACCGTGTAGCGGTCATAGCCGCCCCAGATCCCGGCGCCGAGTTCGACGTTGAGGTGCGGATGGAGCATGTAGGCGTAACCGGCGGCAACGCCGATGCCGTAGCGGTCGCCTTCCTGCGTTTCCTGGGACGAGATGCCGCCCCGGTTGTATTCCTGGTATTGGGTCCGCGCGGACAGCCACCAGCCGGAATAGACATTCCATGGCCAGAACCGGGCCCCGACGGCATAAACCTGTTGCCGGGAGGTGAGCGGCAAACCGTCCCGCCTGTGGTATAGGAACGGGTTGTATTTCGCTCCGGCATGCAGGCTCCAGCGGCGGGCGACTGCCATCGAGGCCTCTGCATTGAGGGTTCCGTACTGAGCGTAGTCCGCCAGGTTCGTTCCTGCGCTGAAACGCTGGGCCAGCGCAACCTGCGCAGCGCCGAGCAGCGCTGCAAGAAGCAACCACCGTTTCATTCCGCGTACCGTTCAAAGACCTGGTCAATCATCTCCTGCCGCTCGGGATAGAGCTGGATGAGTTTCTCCTGCAGCTTTTCGCGGGAATTGACTTCCGCGGTCAACGCCTTGAACAGCTGGGAGCGGCCGAGCCCGCGCTCATCCAGGTACCGGAGGATCTGCGGCCGGAACCAGAAGGAGGTGCCGAAGGTCGGCAATACGCCGCCGTACCGCTCCTTGAACATTTTGCTCTCGTTGTAGTAGGCCCATGTCTCGCCGACCTCACAGTAGCCGGCAAAGGGCATCGAGCCGTCTCCATAGACCATCTGGCCGCCGGAGGCGATGTAGGAGGAGAGGATGTAATCGATGAAGTGGTTCCAGTAGGTTCGGCCGACGACGCTGAAATGGCTGGCATGCGACATTTCGTGGACGACGGAGAGGTAGATGTCACAGTATTCGGTCTCTTTGGCCGTCCCGAGCGTGATGTCCGGCAGGAACAGCCTGACGACCGACTGGAACTTGCCGAGGTACTTGGCGATCTGTTCGTCATCGACGACGGCGCCGTGATGCAGCATCAGGGTGCTGCTGGCCTCGAAATGCGGAAAGATCCAGAACCGGAGGTCCGCCGGGGGCGCCTTGATGCCCATGTCGTCGTCCTTGCATCGCTCCAGGTACTCGTAAGCGGCATTATTGACGACACACCGGCGGAAGAGCGCCCCGTCCGAGGCATTGCTGACGATGGTGTTCATCCCGTCCGGTTCACCCTTTCCGAGGGTGGAGACGGAGGCCGGGACAAGGACGAGATTGATCCCGATGCCGAAGCCCTTTTCATTCTTGAATACCAGCCGGTAGCGGGGTGTGGCGGAGAAGGCCGTCGGCATCTCATAGTAGCCGTCGCGGTCGCAATAGGTCGAGGCGAATTTCACGAAGGAATTGCAGGAAACCTTCACGCCGGCGACACCGAAGGGCTTTCCGCCGTTGGCATTCGGGTCGATGATGGTGATCCGGCCCGACGGTTTGACGCTTTCCGCCCGCGTCTCCGGCGCGAGAAGCGCGCCGTTTCCGGTCAGCCGGTAGGATTCCCGTTCGACGGCGGCCCAGTCGATCCCCTCGGCGGAGCGGGTCTTGCTCCGGTCATGTTCCGTGATGTAACAGCGGTCGATCAGTTCGTACGGGATGTCATCCGGAAAGACAAAGTCGTGCGGGACGACGGCATATTGCCAGGTGATGGCCCCTTCGTCCAGGGACGGGTCGTGGTAGTAATCCCCCTCGCGGACAATCCGGTAGTCGAGCGGATGGTCCATCATCTGGACGCCGAGGGAGACGAGACGTTCATAATCGCTCTCATCCTCAGGGAGAAAGCGGACGTACAGGTCGGTCGGTGTCACGTCCACGCGTTCCGCGCGCGTTGGATAGAGGGACCGGAGGGCCCGGTTGACGTTTTCGACCGTGTAAGGGTCATCCAGCCTTTCGCCGAGGACGATCAGGCCATGTTCGACTGGGGGCGCCGTATCAGGGATTTCCGGTTCGGCCCCGCCGGTCCGGCAGGCGGTCGCGAGGAGCGCTGCGACAAGAAAGGGTTTCCAGCATGTTTTCATCTTTCCATTCTCTTTGTTGTTCCGGTGGCAAAGCTACGGGGGAAAAAAGGTGTATAAAAGATAAAAACGTTTATTTGCTGAAAACGGCCTCCCTTGCATTTGCAAAGCCGTTTTTTTATCTTTGCAAGGCCCCAAAAAGTTGAAATATGCGGTTTTTCTCCCGACTCCTCCTGGCCCTTTCGGCCTTCTGTGCCTTTGCAGGGCCTGTTTTCCCCCAATCCGTGGTATCAAACGTTTGGGAGAATACGGGCATCTATTCCAGCGTCTATGCTCCCTATGTTTTCCGGGAGGTGGAGGATACGCCCGCGCCGAAGGGATATAAACCCTTCTATATCAGCCACTATGGCCGGCACGGCTCCCGCCGGCAGACTGAATCCAACGCCCGCCGTGCCTATGATGTCTTCCTCCGGGCCGATGCGGCCGGATTGCTGACGGGTACCGGAAGGAACCTGCTTCGGGACATGACGACGCTGATCAAGGACCATGAAGGGCAGTACGGTGAACTGACGCCCCGCGGTGCCATGGAGCACCGCACGCTCGCGCAGCGGATGGCCCGGCGCTTCCGCCCGGTCTTCCGGAACCGTCACCGCCGGGAGGTTTTCTGCCAGTCCAGCACGTTCTCCCGCTGCCTGGTCAGCATGAATCATTTCTCCAACAGTCTCCAGCTCCTCGAGCCTTCTCTCCGCTTCGAATTCGTGACGGGCGACCGCTACCTGGAGATCCTCGCCCATGATTTCTACCGCTCGAAGGAGATCTTCTCCTCCGACGAGCGCATGTACGACTCGCTGATGCGCGCCGGAAATGACCCGAAACCCATCCTGGAGCGCTTCTTTGTGGATGATCCCGCGCGGATGCGGAAAGTGGTCCCGGATACGGTCTTGCTGCTGAAGGGCCTCTATACGCTCGGCGCCATCTGCGGTTGTGTCGATTATCTCGGTATCGACCTGTTTACCAAGTACTTCACGGAGGAAGAGGTGCGGGCGATGGCCATCCCGTACACCAACCGCATCTATGGCAATTACGGCAATTCCGTCGAATTCGGCGACCGCTGCAGCTGGGCGGCCAAATGGCTGCTCGAGGACATCGTCCGGCGGGCGGACATGGCCCTCGCGGACGGGAGCGCCTGTGCCGCCGACCTGCGGTTCGGCCATGATACCGGCATCATGCCCCTCGCCGCCCTCATCGGCCTCGGGGACATGGGGACGAAGCTCCCACGCGCCACCGCCCATCTGCATTTCAACACCGCCGAGCGGATGACCATGGCGTCGAATATCCAGATGATCTTCTACCGCAACCGCGCGGGCGAGGTCCTCGTCAAGTTCCTGTACAATGAAGACGAAGTGCCGCTGACGCCTTTACAGCCCGTCAGCGGCCCTTACTACCGGTGGACGGAGGTCCGTCCCTATTTCGTGGACCTGTTTTCCGACAAAACGCCGCCCCTCGTTACGATCCGGAATGAAAAATAGTTTGCAGATTCAAAAAATGTTTGTACCTTTGCAGAACCTTCACGAGCGCGAGTGGCGGAATTGGTAGACGCGCTACTCTCAGGAGGTAGTGCCCGTAGGGCGTGTCAGTTCGACTCTGGTCTCGCGCACGAAAACACCGGTCCCCGAAAGGAGACCGGTGTTTGTCGTTATTATCGGATCCCGTTACAGCAGGAATAGCCGCTCCCCGTTCATGTACCGCTCCTGGACCTCGCACATGGAGAGGATTTCCTTGCGGGAAAGGCGGTAGGAGAGGTAGTCGCGGTTCAGGACGGTGGAAATGAAATCCTTGATTTCGTAGCGGAGGCCTTCGCCGGCGAAGGGGTAGAAGAACTTCTTGTTGAGGTTCTGGTCCTCGAAGCGGAGTTCGAAGTAGTCGGTCTTCCACCAGGGAGCGGGGACATAGGCATAACCTTTGGTGCCGGAAATGACCATGTTGCCCTCCGATTTGGCTCCGAGGCCGACCTGGAAGGAGGCGACAGCCCCTTCATACAGGAAGACGGCCTTGGTGTAGATGTCCACGCCGCGTTTCATCTTGGAATAGAAGACGAGGTCTTTCCAGTCCGTGCCGAGGAACTTGAAGACCGGCAGGAGCGGGAAACAGGCGTTCTCGCTCATGGAGCCGCCGAAGCGCCTGCTGTCCATTTTTTCGCTGTCCTCGTCCGTCAAGGTCGTCACGGAGGCATTGACCTCGACGATCTCGCCGATAACGCCGGATTTCAGCATGGAGACCAGGTGGCCGAAAGCGGGGCAATAGGCCGTCTTGTGGGCCATCATCAGGACCTTTTCCGCCCGGTCTGCACGCGCATACAGGTCTTCCGCCTCGCCCCGTTTGAGCACGAGGGGCGTTTCGCAGAGAACGTGCTTCCCGGCATCCAGAGCCGCTTTGGCATAGTCGTAATGCGTATAGTGCGGGGAGGCGATGTAGACTGCGTCGCAGGCGGCGAACAGTTCTTCCTTCGTGCGGGCGGCCAGCGGCAGTCCGAATTCCCGGCAGAAGGCCTCGGCGGCGGAGAAATCCGGGTTATAGGCTGCCGTGACCGTGTTGCCGCTGACGAAAGCGGCTTCCGGGACGAAGCGGCGGGCGATGCTGCCGGTGCCGATGAGCCCGATACGTACATTCGGCCGCTCAGCACGGAGCTGCGTGGAGGAAATCCCCTCTGTGCGGGGCAGATAGACCACTTCGCAATACTCTTTCAGATAGTCGAAATAACCCTCCCAGTCGGATCCGATGGCGAAGATATCGACCCCGTAGCGCTGGATGTCGTCGATTTTCTGTCCCTTGTATTCCTCGATGATGATCTGGTCGGCATAGCCGCTTGCCTTGACGGCTTCGATGCGCTGCATGACATTGTCGCAGGTATTCATCTTCCCGCGTTCGAGGTCGAAGTTGTCCGTCGTGACGCCGACGATCAGGTAGTCCCCGAGCGCCTTGGCGCGGCGAAGCAGGTTGGCATGGCCCTCATGGAAGAGGTCGTAAGTGCCGTAGGTGATGACTTTCTTCATGCTTGGCTTTCAAGTTCGTGGATATGCAGGGCCAGTTCTTCCAGTTCGGCATCCGTCTGGAGCCCCATGTGGGAGACGCGGTAAAAGCCGGGAACCGCCCCGGGCATGATGAACGTGTCGTATTTTTCAATGAGTCCCCGGAAGACCTTGCGGTCCATGTCGCGGGTCTGGAATCCCGTGATGGCGACAGACGGCACTTCTGCGGGCACTTCCCAGCCGTATTTCCGGCAGAGGGCGCGGAAAGTATCGCAGCGGTGCCGGACGTCGGCGATGTTCTTGTCTTCGCCGCCCTCCGCCATCAGCTGCTTCAGGCGGGCATTGAGCTGGAGATAGATGGAGGTGGCAGGGGAGAAGGGCGTCTGCCCCCGCTTGAGGTTCGAGAAGTTGGTCTCGAAATCCCAGTAATATCCCTTGCGGGCGAAAGGGTAGCCGTCCAGGGCCTTGCTGAAGAAAAGGATGGAGAGGCCGGGCGGGATATTCAGGCCTTTCTGGGTGCTGGTGATGCAGATGTCGATGCCGTACGCATCCATGCTGAGCGGTTCGCAGAGGAAGGAACTGATCACATCGACGACCAGCGAGACGGAGAACTTCCGGCAGAGGGCCGAGATGCGTTCCAGGTTGAACAGCTGCCCGGACGAGGTCTCATGGTGCTGGCAGAGGAAGACATCCGGCCTCTCCGCCGCCATGCGGGCCTCCAGGTCCGCGTAGTCGATATCTTTCGCGAACGGGACCTCGTAATGGACGGCATCGATGCCATAATAGCCGCACAGGTCCCACCAGCGGTGCCCGAAAGATCCGCCGTCAATGACGAGGGCTTTCTTCTTGGTGGACACGTAGTTCTCGATAACGGCGCTCATCGCGCCCGTTCCGGATCCGGTGTAGATGATGGTCCGGCCGCCGGTGCAGTGGATGAGCTGCAGCAGCATCTGCTCGGAGGCCTTGTTGACGGCGGAGAACTCATCGGTCCGCATATAGGGAATCGGCTGGGCGCCGATGGCGGCAATGGACGGGTCCAGGTTGCCGGGGAAGACGTAGGATTGCATATTCAGGATGGATTCTTTTTCTTCAGGTTGCCCAGGACGAGGTCGAGGAAATACCGGAAGGCCTCGCGTGGGGCGTACTTCAATGCAAAGGGAAGGCGCCTGATATAGCGCTTGGCCGTATCGATTTTCCGTTCCCGGGTCTCCCCGGAAAGCGCTGCTTTCCGGCTCTGTTCATAGTGACCGAAGTTTCCGCCTTCTTCGATGATGGCGAGGAGCGTTTCCGGCGGGACGGGCTTAATGGAATCGCCAAAGATGTCCTTCAGCCCCAGATACTTCCGGAGGAAGGAATAGAGCAGCACGTTCCATTTCAGGAGCCCGGCGCGGCGGTAGGTTTCCAGGAGCGCCTCCGGCTCGAAGTCCAGTTTATGGTAGGCGACGGCCATGTCGCAAAGCTGCCGCAGACCGATGCCCGGCCCGGATGCATGCTTGAAAATATGGGCGGAGAGCATCAGCAGCGTCGCATAGGGAGAGGGAACAGCCGGTAGCCTGCTCTCCGGCAGATAAAGGTCGAAGTACTTGTCATGCAGGTCGAAATCGACCCCCTGGCAAGCGTAGTGGACACTCCCGTCCGCGAGTTCGACCTTGTCGCCGAGCGATGCGCGTACCTTGTGGAATTCATCCCCGCGCAGGTAGATGTCGATATCGCCGCTTACGCGCAGGTGCGGAGTGGGATAATGCCGGGCAATGGCCGGCCCTTTCATCACGATGGGATGGAGCCCCTCTTCTTTCATGCGCTGGAATTCCTTCCAGGCGACGGCCTCTTTCCGCTTGCTTTCCTGCTCGATCCGGTTGGCCTCCGCCACAAGGCGGAAAGTTACATCCGTGGGGACTTCGTACTCCGTCCCCAGCCGGGATAAACCATGGTACATGATTCCGGCAACCGTTTGCCGTTGAGCCGTTTCCAGCAGTTCGTCCCACTGCCCGGCGCTCAGCTGGGGAATCATTTCCGGCGCCCGGTCTTCGTAGAGCCCGTTGCGGAGGAGGGGGAAAAGGATGTCGTTAATCGAAGTCAACGCTTCCTGCTTCTTTTCTTGAAGGTACGTTTCCACCAGGAGCGCTTTTTGCGGCGCATGCCGGAAATCATGGAATAGATCGTGTCCCAGTCGGGAAGCCCGCCGAGATTGTGGTCATCGATGTAGATGTCGGCAATCACCTTGCAGGATTTGTCGGAACGGCCTTGGAAGAGATAGTTCTTCGGATGGTTGTTGTTGACGGCAAAAAAATTCAGGCCGCGGCTGGCGCACCACTCGACCGCCTGGTCGAGCAGTTCGCCGTCGCGCGCCGTCCAAAGGATCAGAGTATGGCCATCCTCTTGCAGAGAACGCAGTGTCTCTACGGCAAAGGGCTTCTCCTTGCCGATTTTGGGATACTCGTGCTCAACAATCGTCCCGTCGAAATCGACGGCGATGGTCAATCCTTTACTCTTCTCCATATCCGTAGCCGTAGCCGTAACCATAGCCGTAGCCGTAACCATAGCCATAGCCGTAGCCATATTTGCCGAGCCCCTTCTTGAGCTCGCTGCCGTTCAGGATCACCGCCATGTTGTTGAGGCGGCCGCTGTCCTTGATCTCATCGATTTCCGGGAGGAGCCGCCGGTCGATCTGTCCGCTTCTGACAACGAAGAGGTTCATGTCAACGCAGCGGTTGATAATGATCGGGTCGGCGACGACATTGACCGGAACGCTGTCGAGGAGGACGTAATCATAGCGGTCCCGAAGCTGTTCGATGAGCTGGTCAAAACGCTTGCGGTTCAGCAGTTCGGTCGGGTTCGGCGGAACGTGACCGGCCGGGATCAAATCGACGCCGTCAATGACATCTTTCCTGATAATCTCTTCCAGGCTTGTATTCTCGTCATACAGGTAGTTCGAGAGGCCTGCGGTTTTGTGCTTGACCTTGAACAGTCCGGAAATCGTCCGTTTCCGGAGGTCGACGTCGACGATGATGACCTTTTTCTTCGCGTCAGCAAGGCAGGCGGCCATGTTGCTGGTCATGAAGGTTTTACCAGCGGCGGCGCTGAAGGAGCATGTTGCCACGACAGGATGCTGGACTCCTTCCGGCTTCATGATGTCGAGGTTCGTGCACATCAACCGCATGGCCTCCGTGAAGATACCCTTGGAATTCGGGTCATAATAGATATTGTTCTGGATCTGCTTCTTTTCTTTCTTGGAAAGCTTCTTGAGCGGAATCTCGGCGAGGAAGGGGGTCGAGATCGTATCTTCAATATCTTTTCGGGTTTTTACACGAGTATCAATAAAGAGGATAGCGATAAGGATGACAGCAGGAATCATTAGTCCAATCAAGAAAGCCAGTAGAAGCGTCTTGTTTCTACTCGGATAGATAGGAGCAGAAGATCCAGACGCAGCATCGATCATCCTAGCATTGTTGTCGACCATTGCTTGGGCGAGGGCATTCTCTTCACGTTTGTTGAGGAGGAAGAGGTAAAGAGACTCCTTGATTTTCTGCTGGCGCTCAATCGAAAGCATTTCCCTTGCTTTAGCCGGCATTGAGGTGAATTTCCTAAGGGATTCCTGTTCTCTGCCTGCAAGATCGTTTTTGCGGACATTTAGACTGGCAAGAAGATTGTCGATCGTGCCAATAATATTCTGTCTTTGCGACTGAAGCTGTGATTCGATTTGAAGCACGGCAGGACTCTCGCTACTACTGGCACGGATGAGTTTCTCCCTCCGCTGAATCAAGTCGTTATAGAGAGCTACGCCCTGATCTGTCTTCGCATCTTCAAATCCGGTGTTGACCGGGATCATTTCATAGGTGCTGAATGAATTCTGGATATAATCCCGCAGGGATTCCGCCAGGGAAATCCGGGTCTCGAGCTGGACGATCTCCGCATTATATCCCCGGCTTTCCGCAAGATACTGTGACGCGGTTTGATCTACGCTCATGATGCGTTCGGAACTCTTAAAGCGTGCGAGATCCCTTTCTACATCACCAAGTTCCTCCTGGATGATCAAGAGACGCTCGTTGATAAAAGATGCTGTGTTGACTGCGGAACGGTTTTTTTCCCGGATGGCGTCGTCATTGTACTTTTCAATCAGCATATTGAGCACGTCGCAAGCGCGGTTCGTTGTCGCATCCAGCAAAAACATGTTGAGAATGGAGCCCTTGCTTTCTGTGATCCTGAGGCCGCCCAGAAAATGAGCCGCTGCTGATTTGACCGGGATCTTTTGGATGAGAATCTCTTCTCCCAACAGATAGTTGCCATAACTCGTTCCAGGTTTGAAAACAAGAGGCATGCCGTTATAATTGAGAGTGTCCCCAAAAGCAACTGTTTGTTCGCAACCGCCATCTCTGACCTGATCAACTCGAACTCTGTTGCCCTCCAGGGGTGTGACCTTAAAGGCAAATGAGGGGACCTTTTCTTCATCGCGTTCAAAGAACACACGTACGGGACTGTTCCGGTACAGTTCATTGTGGCGAAGCTTTTCCTTGATGGTATAATTAACATCCGCATCCAGCGCCTTGACTACTTCGGCCATCAGTTGCTTGGATTGCAACTGAAGGATTTCGTTAGTCATGTCCACGGAATTGATCATCTCACTGTAACGGCCGAGTTGTGCTGCCGCGCGAGTGTTGCTCGGGTTCTTGATGATAACGGTTGCGTCTGCCCGGTAAGTGAAGGGCGTTTTTGAATATTGGTAGTAGGCGTATCCTACTGCAAGACCAGCGCATAATACGAACCAGTACCATTTGCTGAGCAAATAAAAGAACAGGTCAACCAGATTCAGTTGGTTGCCTTGCGGAGTTTTCTTCCTATTCCTGTTGTCCATATTCCGTCGCGGTTATTTTTTGTCCCTGAAATAGAGCGTTAGGGTGGTGATCATGGTTGCGAAATTCATTCCTGTACCGATTAGTCCAATCAGAGTCTGGAAATTGGTAGATACTCTCCAGCCTTTCGGCTTTGCGTACACGATGTCGTTTTGTCTCAGGTAATAGACCGGAGACATAAACAAATCTTTGGACTGAAGATTGACGGAATAGGCGGTTCTCTTCCCGTTCTCAACCCGGACAACCATCACATCGGAGATCCGTACCTGTTCCCGGGCAGTTGTTCCGGAGACAATTGCTTCCAGAAGGGTCATGGATTCGTTGGCAACCGTCACAACGTGCGGGTACATTTCACCGATAACGGTAACAGTGAAGTTGTCCATATTCACGTTGACAACAGGATTCTTGATATAGCCCAAATCCTGGATCTGTCCGCTGATGCGGTCTTTCACTTCTTTGATGGTGTTTCCTTCAATGTGCAGGGTGCCCAGGACAGGGAAGTCAATGCTTCCCTCCTTGTCCAGCGTGTAGGTATTCATCATTGTGGCTACAGTACCGCCTTCGCTTGTGATAATCCCGGCGTTGAAAGGAACGGCAAGTGTCGGGTCTTCGCTGAAGACCTGGATCCGCAGACGATCGCCGGGCTGGAGGCGGAGTTCTGGGGCCGGCGGAGCATCGTACGGCTTGTTGTACTCCATGTCCCGCAGATAGGCAAGAGAGTACGGCGTCACGCAGGACACGGCCGCCAGGCCGACGGCCAGAATGGCCAGACTAATACGTTTTCTCATGTTGATATATTTTAATTGTTTCTTCAATCATGCTGTCAAAGGTAAAGTGCTTCCGGAAGCGGTCGATGGCACCTTCCGAGAAAGCACTGTAGTGCTCCGGAACTTCACAAATCTCTTGGATGGCATTGGCAAGGGCTTCCGGGTTACATACGGGGACATTGAGCCCCGAGATGCCATGCTTGTTTACCCAGGAAACACCGGATTCGGGGATTTCAGTACCCACGACAGGCTTCCCGCAGGACATGGCTTCGATCTGGACGATGCCGAATGCCTCCGTCTTCATGATGGAACTGAGGACGAATATGTCGCAGGCGCCGTATAGGGCAGGTACCTCTCTGTCCTCGACATAGCCCAGGAGTTGGACATGTTCCTGCAGGTCCAGGGCTTCGATTTCGGCCTGAAGGTTCTCCTGAAGCGGCCCGCTTCCACCGATAACGATCTGGTAATCCGGCCCCAGGTATTTGGCTGCCGTGGCCAGGTAACTGAAGCCCTTGTACGGGATCAGCCGTCCGAGGGAAAAGACGATCTTCTTGCCGGCATACCGGGCCCGGATCCGGGCCGCCTCCTCCGGATTGAACCGGACGGGTTCAATGCCAATGGGAACGACGGCTGTTTTGTCCTGGACATGCTGGAGGCAAGGAGACTCGCGGAGATAGACCGGCGTCGTCCCGATGATGCATTCGGCGCGCCGGATCATCCAGGACTGCAACGGTTTGTAGAAGGCGAGGAAGAACTTCTGGGAAAGGATGTCGCTGTGCCAGTGGAGGATGACGCGCCCCTTGTAACCGCTGAGGAAGAGGGCGAGGCAGGCCATCGGGTCCGGGTGGTGGATATGGATGATGTCGTATTCCTTGCGGTGCTTCCGCAGCCAGAAAATCATGGCGGGGGAGATCATGGTTGCCGCGGCCTTGAACCAGGCGCGCACCATGAGTACGCGCGCGTACGCATTGACTTGCAGCATGCCGGTCTTCCCTTCTTTCCGGAACAGGGGCATATGCTCCGCGTCTATCCCGTCGTTGCGGCGGGTGGCACAGAGCATGTCACAGTCGATGCCCCGTTCACCGAGGCCGCGGGTCAGGTCCCACATGACCTTTTCCACGCCACCCCGGATGGGATAGAACTTACCGAGCTGCAGTACTTTCATCGTCAAGCAATAATGTAAACAATGCGCCCCAATCCTGTGCGTACGGCGCGTGTACGGGCGCGCGCATAAAGCCTTCAAAGTTACTAATATTTCCCCGAATTGCCAACTCCATCTGCCGGGCAAGCGATTTCTCGTCCAGGACGGGGAAGAAAGACACCTTTTCGGCCCCTGCGGCGCTCTCGTGCGCATAGGGTAAATCCGAGAGGATCATCGGTTTCCCGGACGGCTTGAACTCGGAAATCGGGAGCCCCCAAGTCTCTACGCGGGAGGGAAAAACCAGGCAGGCGGCCCTGCCGTAATAAGCATAAAGCTCTTCCTTGGACATGAATCCATGAAAGTCGATTGATGCGACATGGCCCCACTTCCTCTTGAGCCAGGCGGCATAGCGGTTTTCAGTCCCGTTGAGGGTCAGGACAACGCGGAACGCGTTCTGTCCAAACTGCTTCTCCAACAATGCGGCGGCCTTGCAGAGGGTCTCGAAGTTCTTGTGGCAGTCCGGACTGGCCGGGTACAGGAAGAGTGGGACGGACTCTCCGGCACTCGTGTCGTGGATCTCCGGCGCGACGAAGGCCGGCGGGGCGACGATGAACCGATCCCGGGGCAATCCCAGTTTCCTGGAAAGTCCTTCCCGGAGCCATTCCTGCTGGACCACGAGATACCGGTTCCGCCGGACGTTCATCTTGTAGGCATACTTCGTAAAGAGGGCGAACAGGGGAATCTTCCTGTCCATGAAAAAGTCCCGCGCCCGGATCTTCAGGAACGGGAACGAAGTCTGGCAATAGACGGCTTGTATTCGTGCCGTAACGGAAGGGGTCGTATCATGGAGTGAGAACCAGAGGTCAACGGGCTGGAGTTCCTCGGAAATTGTCCGGAGCGTCCGGTATTCGCAGTGCAGGCGTTTGCCCCAACTCTCTATGCTCCAGGGAATTTCGATGTATTCAATCCCCGGATAATCACAAAGGGCCTGCTTGTGCACAATGGCCGTCACCTGCAGGTCCTGCCTGCCCGCCAGGTAGCGGAGACAGTCCCGCAGCACGGTCAGCGTGCCACCCTTGCGGATGTTTACCGCCGAGATGACGACACGTTTTCGAACAGTTCCGTCCATTGTTGCATGATGGTTTCCAGATCCCATCTGTCAGCTGCCCGGAGGGCGTTCGCCCCCATTTCCCGGATCCGTTCCGGGTGGTCCATCAGGCTCCCGAGGGCCGATGCAAAGGCGTTGATGTTGCCTTCGGGCACCAATAGCCCGTCGACTCCGTCGGTGATGACGTCGCGCGGGCCGCATTTGCATGTAAAAGCCACAGCCGGTATCCCATAGGCCTGCGCCTCGAGAAGGACCATCGGAAGGCCTTCATAATGAGAGGTAAGCGCCAATAGGGAGGTGTTCCGGTAAACGGGGTCCATCCCATCCTTCGCTCTGCCGAGCTGGATGCATTTGCCGAGGCCGTATCGGTTGACCTGCGCCTGCAGTTCCGCTTTCAATTCGCCGTCACCGACGAGCCGGAGCTGCCAGTCCGGGTGCTTGATGGCGACCAAGCGCCAGGCTTCAATCAGCCGGTCGAGTCCCTTCTGGGGGGCATAACGCCCCACCGCCGCGACAACCTTGGCCTCCAAGCCGGAAGGCGTTTCCGGCCGCCGTGCAAGCGGGTTCGGGATCACCACCATGTTCGGCAGGTCGCCCCAATACCCCTTGTCCTCCTGGGTCAGGACGACGAAACGGTCATATTTCCGTACATCGCGCAGGTCCATCCGGCTCATGATCCTGTCCGCCGCACCCCACAGACCCTTCCGGCCATATTGGAGCCGCTTGAAGCGGGAGAAATGGACCTCCAGGACCTTGGCGCTCCCGTCGTGGATCTTCGGCAGGAACGATACTTCGTTGCAGAACATCGACACGGTCACATCCGGCCGGATTTCCAGCAGCAGACGTTTGAGGGCGCGCCGATGCCGGAGCCGCCGGAAGGGAAACCGTATCAGCTTGTTCAGCAGGTTCTTCCCGTTGTCATGCTCATAATTGATTCCGAGATCGATGTGGCGGATCTTCCCGTCCATCGGGAAGGCATCCGCCTGGGCGCGCTGATCGGTTGTCACGATGATGACCTCATGCCCGTGCCCGGCAAGCCAGTTGGCCTTGTCGGCAAGGACACGCTCCATCCCCGCAGGGCGGTAAGTGCCGGCTATGCAGTAGAGGATTCGCATGATTCAAGTTCTTCCGGTGGGGCGTCCGTGTCTTCGCCGTCGCGCATCTTTAGGAATTGCAAATCTTGGGTGAAGAATGCCGCGCTGGCAAAAACGGCCAGAAAAGGGAACAGGTCTGTCGAAACTTTCAGCCAGATGATAAAATTGCAAAGGACCCCCATCATGAAGATATGCGCATACTTGGGAAATGCCTTGCTTGCGATGACGCCAGTATATACCATGACAGCCGAGATTGCAATCAGTCCGATGACGCCGAAATAGAAGATAAACCGTAAATATCCGATATCCGTTCCCATATAGAAACCTTCCGTCGTGGCATCCCCAATATAATTGGCATCATTCCGCTGATTCTCGAAATATCCGTCGCCGATAATCCAGGTCCGGAGTTCTTCCGGCCAGACAATCATCGATTCCAGTTTTTCACTTGAGTCCGTTTTGAATTCTCCTTCCTCAAAAAGGGAGAAAAAACCTTCGAAACCGAAGCGGAGGAGATCATGGAATTGTTCGTTGACATTATAGAGGACAACCGCTATCGGAACTGTAATGGCAAGGATGAGGAGCCAAGCGCCCAGCGGACTCTTATAATCGGTATTATCCTTTTTCTGCAGGAGTCTTATCGATTCCATCAAGAGAATATATACGAGTCCGACCGCCACTCCGATAAGCGTCGTCCTGGCAATCATGTTGCCGACTACCGTAATGATGACAAAGGCGAAAACAAGCCAAATCTGAGAGATGTTATTCCGGCTTTGCCTGTCCTGGACCATTAAAAAGGCCAACGCAGCAAGAACGGCAGCAAACCGGCTTCCACCGACATCCAGGTTGGCGCCGAAGCCATAGATCCGGTTCAGATCTTTCAAGAGATCCTGTCCTTGTTCGACAATCGAATCAATAAAAATCTGAAATGAAGGACTGAACTGTATCCCCATTGCTACAACGCATTGAAATACACAGGCTCCAGCCAAATAATTGACGACAAGGGGAATATCTATTCTCTTATGTATAATATAGATTAAGAAGCAAATAGCATATGCACCGCTCAACCAAATAATCGGGGATCGGAGGTATGTTACATAGGTGGTATCCGGTGTTTGGTTGTAGACGATGGAGAACAGAGAGATGATGGAGACGGCAGATGCAAACAGCAGCAGGATCACAAGTTCTTTGGGTAAACTCAGTTCTTTTTTCCGAAGCAGCGTGATCACCATGCAGATGATTCCGACGACGGCGAGCATGTTCTTCGTGTTTGACACCGGGAAAAACTTGAAAACGACGGGAAAATAAAACAGACTGACAATAAAACCTGTCAGCAGTACTCTGAGCCATTTCATACGCGGAACCGTAATCCGTAATAAACCTTGTTAACCAAAAAAGAATACAGACTCACCAGGGGAAACAATCCTTTGGCGGCGAACCACTGCACCATCCGGGTCCGGAAGGGCAGATGCTTGTTGTCGGACAGGTAGGAGTCGGCTTCCGGGAACCATTCTTTCCACAACCGGTTCTGCTTCCGGTTGTCGGAGAAAAGAAGCGGAAGCTTCGTATTCAACTTGAAGAATGCCAGATACTTCTCCTTTTCCGGGACATCCCAATCCGACAACCCCTCTATCGTCCGGTTGACATTGAAGAAGATGTCGTCGATGTGCCGCTGCGAGAAGGTGTTTGAATAGGCGTTCGTATTGAGTTTGACATAATGGTACAGCGCCTTCCTGACATGCGCGACGCGATGCGCTTTCGCCGCAAGCAGGATCATCGTCATGTCTTCACCCATGCCGTGCCCCTCCGGGAAGCGGATGCCGCTCTCCGTGTACAAGTCGCGTCGGACCAGTTTGTTCCAGACATTATACTTCATCAGTCCTGCCATGAAACCTTCTTTGATCATCTGCTCGGGATCCGAATAATCCGGGTTCCCCATATAGCGCTCTTTCTCCCCGAAATTCAGAAAAAAGTCGCAATAGACGTAATCGGCCCCATTTGCCTGAGCGGCATCATACATCCGCTCGAGCAGGTCCGCTTCGATCCAGTCATCCGAATCGCAGTGGTAGATGAAATCGCCCGTAGCCGCCTCCAGCCCTGTATTCCGTGCGCCGGGCAGGCCTTTGTTGACCGGGTGGGTGACAATCCGCGTCTGCCTTTCCGGATAGCGGGCAATCACCTGTTCTAAAAGGGACCGGCTGCTGTCCGGGGAGGCATCATCGACAAAGATGAATTCAACGTCTGCAAGCGTTTGTGTCAAAAGCGATTCTGCACATCGCTCAATGAACGATGCGACCTTGAAAAAGGGGATGATGACGGAAACTTTCATTGGAATCGGTAGGTCTGCGCCAGCCAGTCGCCGAAGAACCGGTCGTATATCATATAGCCATCTTCCGACGGGTAAATGATTTCATCGTCAACCAGTCGGCTCAAGGCGCTCTTTACGCTGCTCGTGGCCGTGAGGCCGTACTTTGTGATAAATGCTCCCGAAGTGATCCCTTTGGCAATCCGTTCATTTGCGATGGCTTTGAGGAGTTTCCCCTGACCTTTGGAGTAGGCGCGGAGCAGTGTCTGATAGTAGTATTCGTTGTCTTTGAGAATGTCAGCGATGGCTTCTGTCACTGCTTCATCGTTCAGCAAAAGATGTTGCTTCTCATAAAGTTTGTTCAGGACTTTCTGGACGTACCAGGTGTGACCTTGATACCGGTCATACAGGAAGCGGAAAGTCTCCTCAGGCAGCTTGCGCCCTTGCCAGGCGAAGAAGTGTTCTGCGAACGAGAAATAGGATATCTCATCGATCGGTCCAATCGTCTTGTTGGTTGAACTCTGGTAAAAGGGCCGTTTCGGTGAAAGGAACATCTCGTTCAGCATGTGCACACGGCTTCCGGAGAAGATGAAATGCACGTGATGGAGATTCTGGATATGGGAGCGCAACAGGGCCTCGACATTCTTTTCAGGATAGGTCGCAATTTGCTGGAATTCATCCAGGGCGATATAACACTCCTTTTCGTTTCGTTTCAGATAATCAAAAACCTGTTCAATCGTCGTGGTTTCGTTTCCTTGTGTGACATCCACGCCGAGTTTAGGCTGTCCTGTGATCTCATCCACCGTCATGTTGAGGCGAAGACCTTTCAATAATGCCGTCGCCTTTTTCAGGATTCTCATCGGATTGGAATCCAGTTGCCCCAGAACTCCCAGAGAGAATGTCCGCGCAAAGTCGGTGAGATTCTCCGTGGGAAACAAGTCGATGTAGATTGTTTTCCTCTGCGGATACAATTGGTTCAGCCGCTGGAATGCGTGCAGAATCAATCCCGTCTTGCCCATTCTTCTGGGAGAGGTGAGGGTAACATTCTGCCCGTTCTGCAGGGCTGTCAGCAGATCTTCGGTTTCCTGGACGCGGTCACAGAAGAACTCGGGTGACTCGTATCCGGATACCAGGAAAGGATTGTCAATCTTTGTTACCATAGGATTGCGCTTTTATCGTTGCGTAAATTCCGCAACGCAAATATCGCAATTGTTTTTGGAAATACAAAAACAAAAGGAAGAACGGGTCCGGAATAAATGAATTATCGATTGGCACCAAGCCGTTCTTTCCTAATGTAAATGAATCTGGAGTATAGGATTCCTTCCTGATTGTAAATGAGTTAATCAACGCTGAATCAGGCTTATGGTCAAATCGATATCCGCCTTGTTGAGACTATGATGCATCGGCAGGCAAATCACGCTGTCGGCCATCTTGTGGGCCTGGGGAAGGTTCTCCCGGGAGGCGCTGGGGAGGCCGCGGTAGGTGCTGAATGTGCTGATGAGCGGATAGAAGTAGCGGCGGCCGAGGACGCCGTTGTCTTTCATCTTGAAGTAGAGTTCATCCCGCGTCATGCCGTATTCCTCCGCATCGACGAAGATGGGGAAGTAGGAATAGTTGTGGCGGACGCCGGGCATGTCGTCGAAGAAGGTGACGCCCTTGATTCCGCGCAGTGCCTCCCGGTAGCGGATGGCGACCTGGTGGCGCGCATCGATGGCGGCATCGACCTGTTTCAGGTTCAGCAGGCCATAGGCCGACCGGACTTCGTCCATCTTGCTGTTGATGCCGGGACCGACCACCTCGACCTCGTTCGCAAAACCGAAGTTCTTCAGGTAGTCGATCCGTTTCTTGGTCTCCGCATCGTGCATGACCAGGGCGCCGCCTTCGATGGTGTTGTACACCTTCGTCGCGTGGAAACAGAGGGTGGATAAGTCACCAGCATTGAGGATGCTCTCCCCGTTCACTTCCACTCCGAAGGCATGGGCGGCGTCATATATGACCTTCAGCCCGTATTTGTCGGCGATCTCCTTGATCCTTGCCGTATCGCAGGGTTTCCCGTACACATGGACGGGCATGATGGCCGTCGTCTTCGGGGTGATGGCGGCCTCGATCCGGTCCGGATCCATATTCCCGGTCTTCGGGTCGATATCGACGAATACCGGACGGCAGCCGTTCCACCAGATGGAGTGGGTCGTGGCGACGAAACTGTAGGGCGTCGTGATGACCTCGCCGGTAATCCGGAGCGCCTGCAGGGCCGTTAGCAGCGGCAGCGTCCCGTTCGTGAACAGGCTGATATACGGGACTTTCAGATACTCGCAAAGGGCGGCTTCCAGTTTCTTATGGAAACTGCCGTTGTTGGTAATCCATTTGCTGTCCCAGATTTCCTGGAGGACTTCATGGAATTCCTGCAGGTCGGGGAGGAGGGGGGAGGTGACGGTAATCTTGTCCATAAAAAATTCGCAGCATTCCTTATTTCCAATAAAACTCAGCAAAACTATTTTTCGGTACTTGCTCGTTTTCCGGAGGAAGTTGCATATAGTCCCCGTATATCGCTCTCAAATATGCATCATATTCGGCAATAGCCTGGAATCTGTGCCCTTCAAATTCCACGTCAATGTAAGAATCAAACCATTCAGCGGGGAAGTAACAACGAGTGCCATCATCGAGAACGCCAAGTTGTGAAACATGTCTTGTGCTTCCGCAAGGAAAGCCTTGCGCTTTTTCCCTTAATTTTGCATTCGTTCGCCGGAGCAGTCTTTCTGCGGATAGTGAACACTTGATTGACGAGAGGATGAGAATCTCCTTGGGAGAAAACACACGAAAGATATCTTTGAAAGACGATAAAGCGTCCCGATAACGCATCTGCTTGACCCAAAGCGGCTTCATTTCTGCGATCTGGGCGGCAAAGACATCTGGGGAGTCAGAAACATTATCCATTGGGAATACGTCGATCCAGATGCCTCCTCTGTATTTTTTCGTGAAAGGAATTACGGTGTGGCAGAATGTGTTATGTGAGTCAAATACGCGGCAAAAATTAATGAAACAGTTGTTGTCCTTTTCTGAACTGATGCCGACATTAGTATGTTTAAATGATTTACAAAATTTTTCATAATCCGGGCGTGGCATGATGATATCTATATCATCATCCCAAGGAATGAATCCCTTGTGGCGCACCGCGCCGAGAAGTGTTCCGTATGCAAGTGAATATCGTATCTGATTATCTGTGCAAAAGCGGTGGACAAGATCGAGAAGGGAAAGACTTTTCTGTTGCGCTTCCTTGAGCGAAAGCCTTTTATACATTGGACTCTTGCTCCTGTCTTTAAAGAGAGAACGAAGGAAACACAGATAATTATAAGTATAGGAACTTCTTATCCAATCATTATTCAATTGCTTCCTGAAAATAAAAGAACTATATGTTCTACCTGGTATATTGGCGAAACCGCAGATGCGGAATCCATTCTTCTTGTGCCATTTGACGGATGATTTTGCGCGTACTGCTGTATCACTGATTAAGTATTGTACCCCTTTTGATTTACATTCGTCAATAACAACTTGAAATAATGTTGAAGCAATTTTTTTCCTTCTTGCGTTTTTGGAACTGGCTAAATACTCAATATGGGCGAACCGATGTTTGCCTCCATTCCGTTCGTCTATTATATAAGTAATTGTTCCAATAACATCTAATGTATCTTCATCAATGGCGATTAACGTAGTTCCTTTCCGGATGTGATTTCTGAACTCATCTTCTGAAAAGGTGGCGCATGAAAAATACATACGTTCCTTCAACCTTTCTTCAAATGACGAGTGAATCAAAGATAGCGCCTTTGAAAACAAGTCGGATTGTAGATCTAAATGCTGAATAATCATTCGGGGAATATAGGGAGTATTAGTAAAGAATAACTTATTTCCAATAAGCCTTGCTTTTATGCACGGAGTCCCTTTTCATCCTGCTTGAAGGTTCGGCAGAATCGCTCATGATCGGCCCGGTGCATGACAATGTCAATATCGTCATTCCAAGGGATGAGTCCCTTGGGACCGATAAGCGATCTAATGGTAGTTGTTTCATATGAAGCATAGATTCCCTTAAAATAGACGATCAGATGAGATGATGTGAGTTGTTTTCCTCAAGAATGAAGTGCTCTATAATAGGAAGGTCGGCAGGATATGTTATTTTCATGTTCTTAACATCACCTTAAACAACATAGACCTGAGTTTCTGGCAAGTACTTAAAAACTACTCCGCAATCGTCAGTGGTTTGAAAAAGGGGTCTTGCAGTGCAATCTGATATGCAGAACGAATGAGAGAACGGTGGAAACACTGTGGCGTTTGTCCATTCCATAGTAGATGTCTTGGAGGTATTCCGTTAATTACACCGTCTTTAACCTGGATGATTGTATCCGTTTTCGGAGTGGCAATGTCGACGGCGGAATAAGGGTTGATGGCGGCAGCACATTCATCATTATTCCTTTGACTTAGATTGGGTCTAACAGCGTCGTGAAAGAAGAGGCTATCGTTGTCAGTAAAAGCATTGATTTCCGTAGGAGAAGACTCATACCGACTTGCCACCTTCTAAAACCTTCTTAACTTTGGGATGCTTCTCGTTAATAATAATGCGTTTAACTGTTTCAAAAAAATCAGGGTGTGCTACTATTGAGATTTCATCTATATGGTTGTTTCTCTCAAACGCATCAACGGTGTGTTCTATGACCGTCTTTCCTGTCAGATGCAAAAATTGTTTTGGTAATTCCGAACCGAATCCCGCGCCGCAACCTCCTGCGAGAATTACGGCGATATTGTTTTTGTGTATGATCGAGCACATATACACGTGGGGAAATTAAACCCAAAAAGCTCTGATGTTGTGGTTCGAGATGCATTTCTCCGGCGGAGGAGGAGTCATATAATCGCCGAAGATAAGAGTCAGCCATCCGTTGTAATCCTTTGGCGCATAAAAATAGGATCCCTCAAAAGAAAGAAGAATCGGATAATCGAGAAAACCCTTTTTTAAAAGAATGGGGTGTAAATCCGTGAAATCACAAATAAAACTGCAGGTCTCGATAGAGAAAGACTTTAATATTACGTCTTCTTTCATCAGCAGTTGATTAAGGGAAAGGAATGGATGAAGAATCTTGCCGATTGCGATGCTGACATTCTTTTTGAATCGATGCTTCTTAGAAAGCGTGTAGTGTCTTGTAAATCTCTGGTTGGCAATAAGATGCCTCATGAAATTTATTTTTTTGCAAGTTTTCTTCCATTGTTTTTCTCCAGGTGTTCCATCCAGAGGAAAAACATCAACGAAAATCCCCCAATTACCATCTCCCCCGTCTTCTTCGACAACTGTTCGACTATCGTGAATCTTCATAAAATCGAGCGGATAATGCTTATCTGTTTCGGCTGTCAGGACCTTGTAATAGGCGTGATTGTACTCTTTTTTCATTCGTTCGTAGTCAGGTCTTGGCATCCAGATGTCAATGTCGTCATCCCAAGGGATAAACCCCCCGTGTCGCACTGCACCAAGTAGAGTTCCGTATGCAAGGTAGTACTTGAGCCCATTCCCTTCGCAAAAGCGGTGAATATCCTGTAAAATATCCAGCATAAGCACTCGCAATTCTGAGGGCGAGATTTCTTTCCGGTTCATAATTCTCTCTGTTTCTTGTCGATGGGGTAGCGGGCGACCATTTTCAGGCGCTTGGTCAGCGAGGTCCTTTCCAGCAGGAAGGTCTGGTCCTCCCAGAAGTCAAAGCAGAAATTCTCGTTGAAAAACGGGGATTTCCGGTAGTAGAACCACCAGATATCCATGTTCATACAAGATCTTTTCCACGGCTTTGCGCCATTATAATGGACAATGCCGCATTTGAGTGCATGGAGGATTTCATCTTCACCGTAAATCTCAACCATTTCATCACGGCGTGTAACAATCAACTTATATAGAAAATTAGAGAGGCAGTAAGCCGGGCCTAAAGGCAAGATGCGTTTATTGCAAACGATGTTAATAATGGCCATATCCTGGTCATAATAATCATTCTTCGCGCATTCTCGAAATCGGTCTGCCATATGATCTTCCCTTTGAAGAGCTGCATTGATTACGAGATTCCCTGAATAAAAGTAACCGTTAGTTGGGTCCAACCCAAGTGAAGATACATATTTTTGAACAGAGGGACGAAGTCGGACTCCGTTATCAACAGCGGCAAAATAGTGGTCTCCTAGTTCTATATCATAATACTTTCCCAAATCTTCCCTGAAAATCACATCGACATCGGAGTAAAGAAATTTTTCGTATTCGGGTATTAATTCAGGAGATACCAGGCGGTAATAAGCCGTTTCCGGAATGCCTCGGATTTCATAGGCTCCACGGAATTCATTCTCGACCTGGCGGAAGGTGAAACGGGAATGGGGGTATCTGTCTTGAAGTCGAGTCAGTATTGAATCCTCCAGGTTGCAATCGGGGCTATGGAGGATAAAGATATCATAAAAAGTATCCGGATAAGCATTCTCCAGTAAAGACGTAATGCAAACGCCTGCCGGTATGATGAGTTTCTCATCGAATGTGAAAAGGATGGGAATAGTTCTCATAACAAATCTGTCCAATAGGAGTCATAATCGTGCCGACTGATTCGCTGCTCTTCAGGTGGAAACTGCATGTAGTCGCCGAACAGGCGCTTCAGATAATCATCGTAATGGGCCAGGACAGCATATTCTTTCCCTTCGAATTCCAGCGTGGTGTAATCAGTGAACCATTCCGTCGGCATGAATTCGCGGATGTCGTCATCTCCGAAATAGGCGCCGGAAAGGGGCGATTCCCCGAAACGGCATGCCCGCAGATCCTCGTTGATGGCCTGCTTGATCCCGGCACAATTCTTCAGGGAAGGATATCGGAGCCGTTTCAGGCAGTATTTTACGAACCAGCGGAACTTGTCTTTGCCGACGGTCCGATAGAACGGGCACAGGCGGGAAATCCATTCCCGTTTCCGGCACATCGCCCCGTAGTGTTCTTCCAATCCTTCTTCCGGGGCGCCGTCGATGGGGAAGACATCGACATTAACCCCCCAGAGTGCCCGTCCCAGTTTCCGGTCGATCATTCGCGTCCCTTTCCGGCAGACTTTGACGAACGTCTCCACGCAGAGATTGCTCTGCGACAGGTCCAGCACCTCGTTCTGCTCCGACTGGAACTCCCGGACAAAACGGTCATAGTCCGGCCGCGGCATCAGAAGGTCGATGTCATCGTCCCAGGGAATGTAACCCTTGTGGCGGACGGCCCCGATCAGCGTCCCGTAGGCGAGGGAATAGCGGATGCGGTATTCTTTACAAAAGCGGTCGATACTGTCGAGGATTTCCACTTGAATCCTTCGGAGTTCTTCCGTATTTAAGAAATCTCTCATTATCTGCAAAAAATGTCACAACTGTATCGAGACGGATGTGGAGTTGTCTCATCAATAAGGATACAGTGTTTTGTCATTTTATTTGAAACGTAAGAACCAGCTATGGATGTGGTACAGAACAGATGAAAAAGAAGGTGAGAACCGGTTGATATCTTTGTACATCTCGGCCGTATTGTCGGTTTCATCAGTCCTTTGGATGTCTAGCAATCTCCTTCCGAAGCAGGAAAGACCGGAACCTTTGAACAGGATTTCGAAAATATACCGATTCCCCAATTCCGTGATGGGTGGAATTGAAGAGAAAGCATTGGGGCTGGCGATAAAGCCGTTCAGCCAAGTAATGTCCTGCGGACCGGAGTAGGGCATGAGGAGTTCGAAATGTCCAATTCTCTGTTCGTATTCTGACTTTTTGTTGACAAATTCATTCCTCCACATGTTGACGGTTTTTCGCTGGAACCGGCCTTTGTGGGCGGCACCTTTCGTGTGAAGATAAAGGACGGATTCCTCATGCTGTATAGAATACAACTGGGCGAATCGAAGGGCAGGATATTCAAAGAGGATGCCCGGTGCGGGCTGCCTGACAGAGAATACGTTGTATTTCTCTGTTAACCAAGACAGCATATATGCTTCTATTTCTTTACCGTTTTCGGATAGCAGAACTCCTAAAACACATGTCCGGCACTTGTGCATCATATTGTCATGGCGGCATTTGTGTTCGATAACCTCGATGCCTTTGGCTTCAAGTTCGTTCTGGAAAGATTCTATGACAGAAGACATTTATCTGGATTCTTTGATCTGTTTTAACTTCAAGTAGGGTTTCCAAGCCTGTTTTGTGATAGCCCAAACCAGTCTTTCGCACGGACGGAAATCCGTGAAGCCCTTCATGTAATAATCGGCACTCTCGATCTTGCATTTCATTAGAAATGATGGTAGTGTCTTACGTGTGCTGGCTCCGCCAGTATGTAAGGCTGTACATGTGGGAATACAATAATTACGCAGCCCCCTCTTGGATAGAATGCTGCAAAGGATATTCTCCTCATAATACAAGAAAGTCCCTTTCTCGAAACCGCCGAGAGTCTTGAAAAGTTGTTTGTCTATGAACATGAAGGAACCGCTGGGCATTCCGATTTCGAATGCGTCGCCATTCAGGAGTTCCGGTTGGCGTGTAAGAACGCATTCTTTGCCATAAGCGCGTGAAAGAATATGGAAACAATCCCGGTTGAAGAATGCAAATGGTGCGATAATCTGCCAGTTGGTCGGTACAGAGCGGGCACAACTATACTCAATCCGGCCGGTTTTGTTAAAGATGACAGGCGTTAGGATTGCTGGATGATCCAACTCCTTCCGGGCGTACAAAAGGGCCGTAATAATATCTGTCAGGAATAGGATGTCGTTGTTGAGAATTAGAATGTCTCGGATATCGTCGTCCTGAAACGCAAATTTCAATCCCTTGTTATTTCCGATAGCGTATCCGTCATTTGTCTGACTGATAATTAGGTTGGCTTTAAGAAGTCGTGCCCCTTCATCATGTTCCTGGATTATGTGATAATCCTCACCGAATGTCGTGGATAGAAAGCGGTTGATTATTTCTATTTGATTTGGTTGTGTGGATCCGTTGTCGACAATGATGAATTTTACTGGTGCAGAATTGTGCACCAGTATGCTATTTATGCATTCGACGGTTTCAGCTGAGCCGTTATAGTTCAAAATGATGATTCCTATCGACATAATGCTACGTTTCGGATATCGTCTGTTTGTTGTCGGCAATCGTCCTTCCGGTCCAGAATGTCTTTTGGGCGGAGTGCTCGACATAATACCTTTCCTCATTTGTCAGGGAAGACGAGTCGACATACCAGGGATTATGCCGGATGACATAGGGGAAACCAGTCCGGATCATCATGTGGTGATCATTTGCAGCACCATAGCAGAACGGACGGTATAAAGCGAATGTCGTATCCACCTGCGCCAGGTAAATCCCTTCCTGCAACGGTTTCTCCCAGAATTTATTTTCGTGTTCCAACACGTAATCCTTCATTTTGAAAGTGTCTGGAATATCATCAATTCGGATTCCGAATCCCACTTTCAAGCAACGAGGATACTGATCGAGGATTTGTAAAAACCGCTCCATGAAATCGTCCGGACAGTGTTTGTCGATTACTACATCCGAATCTGTATAGACATAATACGAACGTTTAAAGCGATCATAAACTCCACTATCCCAAATAGCCTTGAATCCATAGTTCCGGTCCAGTTTGATAATGTGATAGGGACAGGTCTCGTACCATTCCAGCAAAGGAGGGTAAGTTGACTGGTTGTCGAGGATAATAATGTTGTCATATCCACGGCTGACCAGCGACTCGATTAGTTCTTGCAGAAAAGACAACCTGTTGAAATTGTTGATAATGATCGGAATCTTATGAATATCCGGATGGCGCCAGTGTGTGACATGGTATACAATGTATTTACAGTACATTGATATGGCGCGGAAGGCGTCGGCCAGCGGCTTTCTGATCCGGCGAGGGAAAAGTTGCCAGATATCCCAGATTTTTTTCATTCTTGCGAAGTAATGGAAGAGGATGGGAAAACGCGCCTCAACGTTTTCAGGATCATGCGTATAAGTGCTTGTCTTTCCGCTTTGTCGCAGCCCAGGAACAAAATGCTCGGTGTAGTGCATATGACGCTCACGATGCAGACCGAAATTAGCCGGAGCCATCCGTATTCCATCTTCTGGTGAACGAGATACGGGATGATATAGGAGCAAAGGGAGACGAGGAGGGAGGGAATAATCAGTTGTGTAATGATATCCCGAATGCGCAACCCGAGGAGTTTTTTTGCGAAGTAGATAGAGATGCTAGCCTGAGTGACACTCAGGGCAATACCCGTAATATATACCCATTCGGGTTGAAACCCTTTATGCATCATCACATAGGAGATTGGAAAAATCATGAAACTGTTTAGACTGGAAATCAATTTGAAGTTCCGTATCTCTCCCGTGGCGTGGATACCCATGTTGAAAATAACGAAAAATGGCGTCAAGAGGTTGGTGAGTAGCAACAACTGGAGAAAACTAACCAGATGTTCGGGCTTTTCTCCCAGCCAAAGGTAGGTAACGAAGTCAGATTCTAGCAGGAGTGGAAGGGTTATGAAGAATAAGATGAAATATGAGAACTTTGTACCTCTGAAAAGCAGGGTTTTCATATACTCCTTTTCTCCTGCGGCATACGACTGGGTGATTTGAGGGTTGACGGCCAGCGTAAAATTGTTGACCAATAGGCTGACCGTGTTCTTGATGGTATTGGCCAGATTGCGGGATGCATTGACGGCTGGCCCCCAAACAACGTTCAGCACCATGTTCACGCCCTGGCCAGAGAATGTCCCTGATATGCTATCTACGAAATTCCAGCCTGCGTAACTGAATAGCTCCTTGAACAGATCCTTGTCTCGGACCCATCGTATCTTGCACTCATCAAAATGCCGCATGGCATAAACTCTAGCGACCATCTGCGTGAGTAGGGTGACAAACAGCCAGAGTGCAGCATACCAGATCAGGCGGTCTCCAGTAAGGTTCCCGTATGCGAGTACAAGTGCGATGATCAGTCGGGAAATAGCTTCAAAGATGTTCAGATACGCATATACTCCCATTTTTTCATGGGCGATGATCAGGGAGTTGAATGGAGATACAGTAAACCCGGAGACTACGGTCAGAATGGAAAACTGGAACACCCAGAATGCTGCAGTTTCCCTTCCTTCGGGAATCGTCATCCTGTTGTTTAGGAACCACATGCCGATGGTCTCCGCCAGAATGATAACGATGATGGACAGCAAAACCATGATGATGAATGACGTGGAAAATACCTTTTGGGTTTTCTCCATGTCAGCGCGTCCCATTTCAAAGTTGAGGAAGCGGCTGATTGCACTGGAAAGGGAACCGGATACCAGCCAGAACATCGATACGAATCCGCCCACTGCATTGTATGTTCCGAGGTCGTTTACTCCAAGTGCTTGAAGGACAAGCCGACTGGAGTATAACGAAATGAACAGTGTGAACAAAGACCGTAGAAAGAGTATGAATGTATTCTTTACGATCCGCTGTTTCTTTACACTTTCGTTTTCGGGCATGGGGCTTATTTCAGTCGTGCGGGGAATGATTTGGCGAAGGCCGCTCCTTTTCTAAAAAGAGCGATGAACTTCATTGTCAGGACGTTGAGAGTGTACAGTACCTTCCCGTAACGGTAATTCCGTAGTTTTATGTAAAACCGATCGTAATCAGTGTTCTGGTATCCCGTCCCTTTCGTAAACTCTAGATAATCCTGCGTAATCCTTTGAGGAATGAGTTCGTCGAGGACTTTCCTTCTTTCCTCTTCGACGACGAGTGGGCGCGTCGATGAAATACCTGTTTGGTCAAAGAAAGCGATATCCCTGTCAATCAATTGGTAGGATGCATTATATAGAATGAGAACTTGAAGAAAAAACTTCCAGTCTGATACGATTGTTAGCGTCTCGTCATAAGGGTGTTTTAAAAGGAGATCCCGGTGAATGAATGCAGCTGAGTGTGGAATGCTAGCCTTGTACATCCAGAGATATGAGATGATTTTGGGAACGCTGGATCGCCGAGTCCCTTCGAAAATGGTCCCTATGTACAGGTCCTTGCTTCCGTCAAGGTACGGAAGAACGTCTTTAATGGCATCGGGATCGATCAGATGATCACCAGAATTCAGGAACAGGAGGTAATCTCCAGTAGCCATTTGTACGCCCATGTTCATTTTCTTGTAGATGGGTTTGACGGGCTGGCTTGTCCATTTGTCGACTTTCCCGTCGTATTCTTTGGCCAGCATCTCCCCGCTACCATCATCAGCACCGCCATCAACAACAATGTATTCGAACTGATCTCGAGCAGTTTGACTCAAGACATTGTCCATCGTCATTCGGAGTCCTTCCCGGTTATTCCAATTGATCGTTATGATAGAAAGTTTCATGTGATTAAAGACTCTTGATCTTGTCAAACAGCCTGTCTCCCAGCCAGATCCGCAAAAAATGCTTCACCTGGACCGTCAGGAATTCCCGCAGGTCGCGGGCACGGATCCTGGAGGCCCAGACGAAGGCGTCCCGCCGGTAGGCCTCACTGATTTCCGGGAGGACGAGGGCCTTGGGGTCCCGTTCGGCCAGCGGCGTCAGCAGCGCCTGGTCGTGCCGGTGGCCGGCAAAGCCGGGGCGCTGGTGGCGCAGCTCTTCTTCCGTGGGGTCGGTGATCAGTTCCGGATGACTGAACATCAGTTCTTTCCAATCCTTCAGAAGGGCGTTGTCCCGTCCTTTCATGAAAAGGATGCCTCCCATGATCTGTTTCAGTTCCCCGATGCCCGGATCCTGGAAATAGGTCTCGGCGAAATCCAGTGTGGCCGCTTTCGTCCAGTATTTGATCTTCGCCGATCCGGCGCCCCATCTCTCCCATTGCGGCTGGGACTCGTCATACTGGAAACAGATGGTGTCGTAGCGCTGCATGAGGCGGAGGTATTGCTCCCATTCGGATGACTTCCGCAGCGTGCAGCCGGCATCGACATAGATGACAATGGTCCCTTCTTCGTTCTTTTGGAGCGTTTCGTGGATGAGAGCCGGTTTCCAGCACCAGTAGCCCGCCCCGCGCGCGCATGAAAAAAGCACCGATTCCTTCACATAGTCCGGTACATCCGCCGGCGTATAGAGGATCACTTCGTCGAAAATCCCCAGCCGACGTGCCTGGCGGCCGATCCGCCGGAGCGAATAGGCCATGGCCTCGTTGGCATAGGAAATGAAAACCGTCTTAGGCATTGGGCTTCCAGTCCTTGGGCTTGACGCCGCGGAAGCGGAGATACAGCCTGTGATAGGTCTTCGGGAAGATGGCCTTGAAATAGCCTGTCAGAAGGATGATCGGATAGCGCCACGGGAAACAGCGCCGGCTGTAGAGAAGGGCGTTGTGGAGGTTGAGTCCGTTTGGCGCATGCAGGGCTTTGATGCGTTCCTTCAGCGGGAGCTTGAAGAAGTCGGGCCGTCCGCCGTCCTTGGGATGGTCGTTCCGGCAGGCGGCGGAATAGTGGGGGAGCACCAGAACCGGAAAGCCGGCTTTGTGAGCCAGGTAAGTGTAGTCATGGTCCGTCCCGCCGTGGATGTAATCCTTGCAGAAAATGCCCATCTCGTCCACCACGTCCGCGCTGACGAAGGTAATATTGCCGTGAGCGGCCTCGCAGGGCTGCAAGGTCCCGTCCGGGGGAAGCATTTTGTCCTTGAGCGTCAGCTTGTTCGTGTAGATGAAGCCGCCATAGGTGAATGCGCCGGTGTCCGCATCTTTTGTCGAGCCGACGTAGATGCCTCCCTTTCCATGCTTCTGCAGGCTGAAGCGGTCTGCGTCCAGCAGATCCTGCCAAAACTCCGGCAGCACGACGGCGTCGTCATTGAGCCAGAGATAGCCGTCCCAACTGAATTCGGACATGGCAGCCTTCCAGGAGTTGATCATCCCGCCGTTCCAGTAGAGATTGCCGTCTCCCTGCAGGATGCAGACCGGGAACGGATAGGTTTTTTCACGGATGGCATCGGCTGTTCCGTCGGTAGAGCCGTCGTCGGTCAGGAATACCTTCAAGGCGATATCACTGGCGAATGGCTGCCAGGTCGCTGCGATGGATTCCAGACAGGCGAGCGTTTTTCCCCGCCGGTTATGGACGGTCATCAGGACTGCGATTTTCTGCATGGGCTCCCTATTTTCAATCAAAAGGTCTTGTCTGATCCTTTTTGGCACCAGACAAGACCTTGATTGTGAAAGAGTTTCTCTACTCCGACTTATTCGGAGAGGCGGAACTCGATACGACGGTTGCGGTGGCGGGCCTCAGGGGTCTTGTTGTCCGTGATCGGACGGGTCTTGCCGTAACCGACAGAGGAGAGGCGCTTGGCGTCGATGCCCTTCTCGATGAGGTACTTCACGACGGCGTTGGCGCGGTTCTCGGACAGCGTCTGGTTGTAGGCGTCGGAGCCGATGTAGTCGGTGTGACCTTCGACGACGACGGTGACATCCTGATTCTCCTTGAGCCAGGCGGCGACATCGTTGAGGACCGGGATGGCCTCTTCCGTGAGCTTGTAGGAGTCGAAGTCGAAGAGGACGATGCCCTCGTTGAGCGACTTGTTGATCTCGACTTCCTTCTCCTGGATGTCGCGGACGTAGACGGTGTCGACCTGCTTTTCGGTGACGACGACGGTGTCGCGGACGTACTTGACGGTCTCGACAGGGGTGACGACCGGAACCGGGACGTACTTGGTCTTCTTACCGAGGTTGAAGCGGAGGCCGAGGGTGGCGCTCAGGTTCAAGCCCGGGAATCGTTTGCCGTTATCGAATGCACTGTTGTCAAAAGCCGTAGCCTTGAAGTCGGGGATGATGGCGATCTTCTTGCTGATGTTGATCGGAAGGGCGAGACCCACACCGCCGGCGGCCGTGCGGTAATCGATCTTCATGAAGCCGGCGTGGACGTACGGGACGAGCCACTTGAACGGGCGGAAGAGGGCGTCAGCGTGGAGATACATGAACGGGTTCTTGCCGAAGTCCGTGTAAATGTCGCTGATGGAAAGGCCCTGGTAACCGGCGCGGAAACCGGCCCAGTTGTTGATCCACTTACCGGCGTAGACGTCCATGGCGAAACCGGCGCCGTTGCCGGAGTTGTTGCGGGCGACGAATTCACGGCCGTTGTAACCGAAATTCATGCCGCCGCCGATCCCGGCGAACCAGTAATCATTCACCTCGACGGGTTCAAACTGGTTGGCCGTCGTCGCTGCATCCTGGGCAAAGGCCGCGAAGCTGGTTCCCAGCGCGACGGCCACTGCAATGATTTTGTTGATTTTCATATGACTTGTATTGTTATGATTTGGCTGTTAGAAGCGGCAGACGGCACCGAGGGAGATGAGTCCCCTGAGGTCGAACGGGAAGCCGGCGTAACCGTGGAAGGCGTCGAAGTCTCCGGATTCCGGCATGAGGCCATTGAAGTTGTCCGTGTATGCCTCACCGGTGATGTCGGCGAAGATGCCGAAGTTCTGGCTGAAGTTGTATTCGGCGATGAAGCCCAGGCGGAATGCCACGACACCGTTGGACTCGTTGACGTCCTGCCAGGGGTGGAAACGCTTGTAGGTGGGGTCGGTCTTCGTGTAGGAGCCGAAATTCACCTCGTTGAAGCCGAAGGTCTTGGCACCGCCGAGACCGAAGTACAACTTCGGGCAGAAGGCGGACCAGCTGTTGTTGACATAGTTCAGCTGGAGGATCGCATCCACGAAGCAGCTGATGTTCTTGAAGGAATACGGATAGAAGCCGTGCATGGCCGTGTCGTACGTGTTGCAGGCGCTCATGTTCTTGCCGTAGCCGATGTTGGCACGGAGTCCGAAGGCCTTGGTGAAGTCGTATCCGACGCTCACGGAAGCCTGCGGGGTGATGAGTTTGGCCGTCTTGCCGTTGTCCTTGTACGAGAAGGCGTTCTCGCTGATGGACAGCATCGGACCGCCCTGGACGGAGATGCTGAATTTGCCCGTCGGGTCGTAGGAAGACCAGTTTTGCGCGGAAACTGCAGTAACACCCAAGAAGAGGGCCGCGCAAATTGTAATGAATCTGTGCATATTTGTTGGAATTTTTTAATGATTTTTCGTAAGGTTTCCTTAATGGCTTCGCCCTTGTGCCCATGGCTTATGGACACAATATCAATGAGTTATGATGAAATGACCTGCATTTCGAAACACAAATTTACGGCATTTCTCCCGCAATTCCAAATTTCGCGTCATTTTTTGAGCCGGACCGGCATGCCCGCCGGGCCTCTCCGGCTAATCGGACGGAGACAGCAGATTGTCAAGGGCTTGGTGGATTCCATCGAAGGGGAAGGATGCGAGGACTGCGTCCATCCGTGCGGCGATGGCATCGTTGCAGAGGTTGCCGATGGAGCCGGCATGGGTATGGTGGAGTTCCCCCTGGAACGTGAACGTCCCGGCCGTAATCTCGTCTGCGACCTGCCGGTACGCGTCACGGAACGGGACGCCATTGGCTGCGCGGCGGTTGACTTCCTCCACGCTGAAAGCAAGCGCGTAGCGCGGGTCGTCCATCAACCCGTCGCGGACGCGCATGGCGGATACGGCATAATCGGCGATGTCGAGGATGTCATCCATGCGGTCGAAAAGAGGAAGGAACTCTTCCTTCAGCAGTTGCAGGTCCCGGAAATAGCCGGAGGGGAGGTTGCCCGTAATCAGGCGGATGGTTCCGGGAAGGGCCTGGATGCGGTTGCAGGAAGCCCGAAGCAGCTCGAACACGTCGGGATTCTTCTTATGGGGCATGATGCTCGACCCCGTGGTCAGGTTGTCCGGGAGGGAGATGAAGCCGAAATTCTGGCTGTTGAACAGGCAGCAGTCCATGGCCAGTTTCCCGATGCTCTCGGCAAGGGATGCATAGGCGAAGGCAACCTGGCGCTCCATCCGTCCGCGCTCCATCTGGGCATAGACCGCATTGTAGTCCAGGTCGGCAAAACCGAGAAGCCGGGTCGTCAGGGCCCGGTCGAGGGGCGCGGAGGACCCGTAGCCGGCCGCAGACCCGAGCGGGTTGCGGTTGACGATGTCCCAGGCGGCCTTCAGCAGGACCATGTCGTCCGCCAGACTCTCGGCATAGGCGCCGAACCACAGCCCGAAGGAGGAGGGCATCGCCACCTGTAGGTGGGTATAGCCGGGCATCAGCACGTCCTTGTTCTCCTCGCTCCGGCGCTGGAGTGTCCGGAAGAGGCGTTCGGCCTTTCCGACGGTTTTCTCAAGGCGCGTGCGTGCGTACAATTTCAAGTCCACGAGAATCTGGTCGTTCCGGGACCGCCCGGTATGGACCTTCTTCCCCGTTTCGCCGAGCGCGCGGGTCAGTTCCATCTCGACCTGCGAGTGTACGTCCTCGACGCCCTCCTCGATGACGAACTGCCCTTCAGCGGCTTTCCGGTAGAGTTTCCGCAGTTCGGGAAGGATGCGCTCCACCTCCGCGGCGGGAATCAGCCCGACCTGCCCGAGCATGGTCACGTGCGCAAGCGTCCCCAGGATGTCGCAGGGGGCGAGAAGGAGGTCCAGTTCGCGGTCTTTGCCGACCGTAAAGCGCTCGATCCGTTCGTCGAGCGTATAGCCTTTGTCCCAGAGTTTCATATCTTTCCAAGTTGCAGCCCGTCCAGCAGGCGGACATAGGTTCGGATGCCTTCCCGGATTTCGGAGAGGCGGATGTATTCGTCGGGTCCATGGGAACGGGCGGAGTCCCCGGGCCCCGTTTTGATGCAGGGGAACGGGCACAGGGCCATGTTGCTCATGGTGGGGGAGCCGAAGGCGGCGAGGCCGAGGGAGCGGCCGCGCCGGACGGCGGGATGGTCCGCCGGGATGGCGGAACTGCCGAGCCGCAGCGAGCGCGGCGTGACGCTGCACCGGACATGGGACCGCACGGCCTCGAGGATTTCCGCGTTGGAATACAGCCCGTTCGGCCGGATGTCCACGACAAAGGAACACAGCTCCGGCACGATGTTGTGCCGGGTTCCCGCCTGGATCTGGGTGACGGTCATTTTCACCGGTCCGAGGTGCTCGGATACCTTGGGAAAACGGTAGGTCCGGAACCATTCGATGTCCGGAAGTGCCTGATACAGCGCGTTGATGCCTTCTTCCCGGGCGGCATGCCCGCTCCGTCCGGCCGCCACGCAGTCGAGGACCAGCAGCCCCCGCTCCGCGATGGCCATCTGCATCCCGGTCGGTTCGCCGATGATGCCGAGGTCCACGGGGCCGGTCTCAGGGAGGATCCTTTCAATGCCTCCGGCCCCGCTCACCTCCTCTTCGGCGGTGGCGCTGAAAACGAGCCGGTAGGGCTGCACGGTATCTTTCAATAAAAGGTATGCCCCGAGCAGTGCCGCCAGGGAACCGCCGTCGTCGTTGCTGCCGAGACCGTACATGCAGTCTCCTTCCAGGGTCGCCTCGAAGGGCGGCCGGGTATAGCCGGCTGCGGGCGGCACCGTGTCGATATGGGCATTCAGCAGGATGGTCGGCCGCCCGTCGGAAGGGGCGCTTTCGCACCAGAGATTGTTTCCGACACGGTGCGGTTGCAGCCCATGGGCGGTCATCCATTCCGCAAGGGCATCCACGGCGGGCCCCTCTTCCCGGCTGAGCGAAGGGATGCCGACCAGCCGGGCCAGCAGGCCGGTCACGGCCGTGGCAGTCTGTTCCAGGGCATTCATCAGCGGACGGAATGGGAAAGATGGGTGGAAATATCGGGGAACAGGTCCTCGAGCTGGGTCAGGGCCGTCTCGTGCGAGACGCCCTCCCGGAGCACCACAAGGATGGTATCATCCCCGGCGATGGTCCCGATCACGGCCGGCAGGTTGCTGCCGTCGATCCGGGAGGCGATGACGGGGGCATAGCCGGGCGTCACCTTGACGACGCAAAGGGCGCCGGAGAAGGCGAGCCCGTGGATACCCGCTTCGATATGCCCGTTCCGGATCCTGACGGAAGGACGGGACGGCTGGTAGCAGACATAGCCGTCCGCATCCGGCTGTTTGACGACCTTGAGCGCCCGGAGATCCCGGGAGAGGGTCGCCTGCGTGGAAGAGATCCCGCGCTTTTCCAGCGCGGTGATCAACTGCTCCTGGCTGACGATCCGTTCCCGGCCGATAATCTGCAGGATGGCCTCCTGCCGCGCGTTCTTCTCTTTCATAAATATTCGTGTTTTTGCAAATATACGCATAATTATTTATAAAACAAAGCGGATTTCTCTGGTTTATTCCTGTTGTCTGCATATTTCCGCCGGCTTTCTTGCTGGTTATCAGAAAATAACGTAACTTTGTAAGATAAAGCGGCTGGTCCCATTTCGCCACAAATGGCGGGATTTCGCCACAAAAGTATTGCAGGTCAAGTTGTTGTATGAACAGGAAGCACATCGCTCTCGCCGTCTCCGTCCTCGCGCTGATGATCGTCGGGATTGTCGCGCTGGTCCGCAGTCTGTACGCCGAAAAAGAGCCGGACAGGCCGGAAGCGTCATCCTCCGCCTATGCGGAACTGCTCGCCGCCGTCCCTTCCGATGCGGCGCTGGTCTTCTGCCTGGACGGGTCGCGCGCCGCGCAGCGCCTGGCGGCGGACTCCACCGGTGTCCTCGGGGCATTCATCTCGCCCGGCTCCCCGGCGGAACTCCGTGCCTTCCTTTCGCATGTCGCCCGCGAAAAGACGGTCGTCTCGCTCCATAACAGCGGTGCGCTGGTTCCGCTGGTCGTCGCTTCGTTCCCCCATGCGGATTCGGCGTCGCTCGCCCCTGTCGTCGCGCTCGCCGCTTCGGCCGGTCTGAAAACGGCCTGCGACGGCGGCCTGCTCCTCGCAAGCCGCTCCGAGACGCTGGTCGGAACGGCCCGTCGCCATCTTTCGGACGGCTACTCCATCCTGCAGTCCGAAGGCTTCTCCGAGGCCCTTTCATCCGCCCGTGACGGCAATGCCGTGCTGGTCAACGGCTCTTATGCCGCGAAAATCTATCAGGTTTTTGCCGCCCCCGCGCGGCGCAGCCATGCTTCCGCCGCTGGAAACGTGGCCCGCTGGCTGTCCTTCGGGATCGGGCAGCTCTCCCGGAAGGGGATCGACCTCGCCGGCTCTGCCGTGACGGCCGACCGGAACTACCTCCGGGTCTTTTCCGGGAACAGCCAGGCGGAAGCCGCTTTCCCTGAAGTTCTTCCGTCCGAGGTCCAGTCAGTCATCTCCGTCGTCGTCCCGGACCTCGACGCGTACCTGGAGGGCTTTGCGCGTTACCGTGATGCGCGGAGCGGCCAACGTACGCTGGACGACGCCTGGGTCCGTCACCTGTCGGTCCGTGAGGCCGTGCGGGCGACGCTTGCCGACGGTGCCCGGGTCTTCCTTGTCCGCTGCGCCTCCGAGCCTGCCGGCGGGAAGGGTATCCGCCCGGATCCCCACGCGGCGGAAATCGCCGCCTGCTTCGGCGCCCCCTTCGCCGGCGTGAAGGATACGCTCTGCCTGAAAACCGGGAAATGGCTCGTTTATGGCCCGGAGAAGGCGCTTTCTTCCCTTTCGGAAGGCCCCCGGCTGAAAAAGCTCCTGTCGGATGCCGGGATTTCCCCGGAGCCGCTCAATGGTGTCGTCTGCTATGCGGCGGTGAACGGGACGCTGCTGGGCGACCTCTTCTCTCCTGCCGTCGCCACTTCCCTTACTCCTTATATTCAAGGGATTCCGCTCGTTCCGTCGGTGCTGGAGGCCGGCTCGGCTGCGGGCCACGGGCATCTCTCCTTCCGGCTCGCCCGCCTGGAAACCATTCCCGGTGATGCCCCTATGACCGCGCTTCGCGATACGGCCGTCCTGGTTCCGAAAGGGCCCTTCAAGGTCCGCAACAGCGCGACGGGCAAGGATAACACCCTCTACCAGAACGCCCATCTGTCCATCTGCCTCAAAGACGAAAATGGCAAGGACCAGTGGGGCGTCCCCTTCAAGGAACCGTTCTGCGGCTGTGTGGAAACGATTGATTATTATGCGAACGGCCGGCTGCAGTTCCTTTTTGCCGCCGGTTCGAAGCTCTATCTGATCGACCGGCTGGGCCGTTTCGTCAACGGCTTCCCGGTGGATCTCGGCAAGGAGGTCCTGCTCGGCCCGGCCGCCTATGATTTCACAGGCGCCCACGGCTACCGGGCCATGGTCCTTCACAAAGACAATACCCTCTCCCTGTACAACCTCCACGGCCAGAAGGCGGAAGGCTGGCAGGATATCACGCCCGCCGAGCCCGTCAAGGGCCTGCCGGAATATGTGGACGGGGGAGACGGCAAGCATTACTGGCTTGTGCCCACCGCGGTGGGGACGGCCGTTTACGGCTTCCATGGCGGCGAACCGCTGCCGAAGAAGGAGGCCGTCAGGATTTTGAAACGTACCAAAACCAACGGATAAATGGAATTCCAATCAGTCAACAAGCTGCTCGAGAAGAGTTTCCAGGTGAACTGGGACCGCGCTGCGCTCTCCAATTACCAGGGCGTGACCCTCTCTTATCGGGATGTGGCACGGCGCATTGCCAAACTGCACATCGCCTTCGAGCAATGCGGCCTGGAGCGGGGTGACAAAGTCGCCATCTGCTCCCGCAACCAGGCCAACTGGGGCGTCAGCTTCATGGCCGCCATCACCTATGGCGCCGTCGCGGTCCCGATCCTCCATGAATTCAAGCCCGGCAACATACACTATCTGGTGAACCACTCCGAGGCGCGCGTCCTCTTCGTGGACGAGGTGATCTGGGAAGGGCTGTCGCCCGACGAGATGCCCGGCCTGTCGGTCATCGTGCAGATCAACACCTTCAAGTTCCTCTATGCCCGGAGCCCGGAGCTCGCGAACATCCGGGAGCACCTGAACGAGTCCTTTGGCCGGAAATACCCCAACAACTTCGAGCCGGAGGACCTGGACTATTACGTGGACAGTCCGGAGGAACTTGCCCTGATCAATTATACGTCAGGCACTTCCGGCTATTCGAAAGGCGTCATGATCCCGTACCGGGCGCTCTACTCCAACATCGAGTTCGCCCACAAGGATGCGGAGCCCCAGCTCAAGGCCGGCATGAACTGCGTCTCGATGCTGCCGACGGCCCACATGTACGGGATGATGTTCGAGTTCCTGTACGAGATGACCATCGGCATGCATGTCCATTTCCTGTCCCGGGTCCCGAGCCCGAAGATCATCATGCAGGCCTTCGCGGAAATCCATCCGGACATCATCATCGCGGTCCCGCTGATCATCGAGAAGGTATATAAGTCGAAGCTCAAGCCCATCGTGGACCGGAACAAGTTCATCATGGCCCTGCCGATCCTGGACAACGTGATTGCCAAGCGTTTCTGCACGGAACTGACCCATGCTTTCGGCGGCCAGTTCGAGGAGGTCATCCTGGGCGGCGCGGCTTTCAACCCCGAAGTGGAGCGTTTCCTCCACAAGATCGGCTTCCATTACACGGTCGGATACGGGATGACCGAGTGCGCGCCGATCATCGGCTATGCCCACTGGGACAAGGTCAAGGTCGGCTCGGCCGGCCGCGCCGCGATGAACATGCAGATCCGCATCGATTCCCCGGATCCCCGGAACATCCCCGGCGAGGTCCAGGTCGCGGGCCCGAACGTGTGCCTCGGCTATTTCAAGAACGAGCAGGCCACGCGGGAATCCTTCACGGAGGACGGCTGGTTCAAGACGGGGGACATGGGCATCATCGACGAGGACGGCTACCTCTTCCTGCGGGGCCGCTCCAAATGCATGATCCTCGGCCCGTCCGGCCAGAACATCTATCCCGAGGAACTGGAGGCGGTCATCAACAACTACACCTATGTCGTCGAATCCCTCGTCGTTGAGGAAGCCGGCGGCCTGACCGCCATCATCTATCCGGATTACCACCAGGGCGAACTCGACGGATTCCGCCGCGCCGAACTGGAAAAGCGTATGCTGACCTACCTCCCCTCGATCAACCAGCAGCTTCCGAACTACGCGCAGATCAAGAAGATCGAGTTCATCCCCGAGGATTTCGAGCGCACGCCCAAGAAGAGCATCAAACGTTACCTTTATCAGCGTTAAGACCATGGAAAAATTCGATTCCAGATACCTGGAGATGGCGGAAATCTGGGCGCACAACTCCTACTGCAAGCGCCGCCAGGTCGGCGCCCTCATCGTCAAGGACCGGATGATCATTTCCGACGGCTACAACGGTACGCCGTCCGGTTTCGAGAATATCTGCGAGGACGAAAACGGGGTGACGAAGCCCTATGTCCTCCACGCGGAGGCCAACGCGATCACCAAGGTCGCGAAGTCCGGCAACAGCTCGGAGGGAGCCACTCTCTATGTGACGGCGTCCCCCTGCCTGGAATGCTCCAAACTCATTATCCAGTCGGGCATCAAGCGGGTTGTCTACCGCGACGAATACCGCCTGACGGACGGCATCGACCTGCTCCGGAAGGCGGGGATCACCGTCGAAAAAATCGGTTAGCCCATGGACGGAAAGCGCAAAGACTCCCTGGTCCGCCTGGCCGAGATCCTGGTCGGGATCGTTTTCGGCATCCTCATCGCGGTGTTTGCCGGGCAGGTCCGGGAATCCTCCCAAGGGAAGAAGGCCGCTTACGGGAACTGGCGGAAACTCAATCTCATCCTCACGGAGGTCGAGAAGAACTATGTGGACACCGTCGATGTGGTCGCGGTGACGGATGCAGCTGTCGCCGCCGCCCTTGAGGAACTCGACCCCCACTCGGTCTATATGCCGCCGGTGGAGAAAAAGGAATCCGACAGCCAGCTCCAGGGCAATTTCGAGGGGATCGGCATCCAGTTCAATGTCCCGAACGACACGGCCATCGTGATGGAAGTCATCGCCGGGGGCCCGTCCGAGAAGGTTGGCCTGCTTGCGGGCGACCGCCTGTTGAAGGTGGATGACAAGGTCATCGCGGGCGTGAAGTTCCCGCAGGACAGCATGGTACGCCGGATGAAGGGCCCGGCCGGAACGAAGGTGACGGTGACGGTGAAGCGGGGGAGCGATGTCATCCCGTTCGAGATCGTCCGCGGCCGGATTCCGCTCCACAGCGTGGACGCCTCCTTCATGGTCAACGACACGACGGGCTACCTGCGCGTGAGCAAGTTCGCCCTCAATACGTACACGGAAGTGATCAATGCCCTGTCGGGGCTTCGGAAGCAGGGGATGCGCCGGCTGGTGCTGGACCTCCGTGACAATTCGGGCGGCTTCATGCAGCAGGCGGTGCTGCTGACCAACGAGTTCCTCCACCGGGGCGACACGATCGTCTATCTGGAGGGCCTCCACCGGCCCCGCGAGGATTACCGGGCCGACGGACGCGGTTCGCTCAGCGAACTGCCCCTGGTCATCCTGATCAACGAAGGGACCGCCTCGGCGAGTGAAATCCTTGCCGGAGCCATCCAGGACAACGATGCCGGCATCCTGGTCGGCCGCCGGTCCTTCGGCAAGGGCCTTGTCCAGGAGCCCATCGACTTTACGGACGGGAGCGGTATCCGCATCACGGTCGCCCGCTATTACACGCCTTCCGGGCGCTGTATCCAGAAGCCGTACGACGACTATGGCCATGACCTGTACGACCGGTACCGGGACGGCGAGATCTTCTCGGCCGACAGTGCCAAAATCAACCGGGAGGATGTCCATTACACGGTTTCCGGCCGTCCGGTCTATGGTGGCGGCGGCATCATGCCCGATGTCTATGTCCCGATGGATACGACCCGTGCGACGGGTTTCTTCGTCGCCTGCAACCGCAAGACGACCCAGATGCGCTTCGCATCGGCCGTGTTCGACCGGTATGCACCCCGGCTGCGCGAAATCGATTCCTTCGAGGCGATGGACCGCTTCTTCACGCAGGTGAACCTGAAGGACCAGTTCCTCACGTTCGCCCGCGAAAAGGACGGCCTCCGCTGCAGCGAGGAGGACTGGAAGAAGACCGAGCCCTACCTGATGCCGCAGCTCCGCGCCCTCGTCGCCCGTTATTCCAAACTGGGAGACAATGCCTTCTATAAATATTACCTTCCCGTTGACGAGACGGTGAAGGTGGCCCTGCAGCAACCTTAGGATGAAACAGGAAATCCAGCGATTCGGAAGGACCCTGAGCGCGATGGTGATGCCGAACATCGGCGCCTTCATCGCCTGGGGCCTGATTACGGCCATGTTCATTCCCGGCGGATGGTGGCCGAACGAGCATATTGCGAAGATGGTCGCGCCGATGCTCAAGTATCTGCTGCCCACGCTGATCGCCTTCACGGCCGGCAAGAATGTCGGCGGCTACCGGGGCGGCGTGGCGGGTGCCGTCGCGGCGATGGGCGTCATTATCGGGACCGATACGCCGATGTTCCTCGGCGCGATGCTGATGGGCCCGCTCGCCGGCTGGTGCGTCAAGCGCTTCGACAAGCTGGTCGAAGGCAAGGTCGGCGCCGGCTTCGAGATGCTGGTTGACAATTTCTCCCTCGGCATCATCGCCATGCTGCTTGCGATCGCCGGCTACCTGGTCATCGGCAATGTCGTTTCCTGGATCACCGACGCCCTCAGCAACGGGGTCAACTGGATGCTCTCGCACAAGATGAATCCGCTCCTGGCCCTCCTGGTGGACCCGGCCAAGGTGCTCTTCCTGAACAATGCGGTCAATCACGGGATCATGACCCCGCTCGGCATCCAGCAGGCCGCCGAGATGGGCCAGTCCATGCTCTTCCTGGTCGATCCGAACCCCGGTCCCGGCCTCGGTATCCTGCTGGCCTGCTGGGTGTTCGGCCGCGGCACGACGAAGCAGTCCGCTCCCGGCGCCGCCGTCATCCAGCTGCTCGGCGGTATCCATGAGATCTATTTCCCGTATGTGCTCGCGCGCCCGATTCTGCTGCTCGCGGTGATGGCGGGCAATGTCTGCGCCCTTTCCTTCTATACCCTGACGGACTTCGGGCTTGTCGCGCCGGCCTCGCCGGGCAGCCTGATTTCCATCATCCTGATGTCCCCGCGCGGCCGGACGCTCATCGGTATCCTGGGCGTTCTCATCGGCACGGCCGTTTCCTTCCTGCTCTCGATCCCGATGGTGAAGTCCCGTCCGGACTTCCAGGGCGAGAGCGAAGGGGCCTCGTCCGCGCCGGCCGGGGATCTTTCCGGCTCCCTCGGTGTCGCGGCGGGCGCGCTGGGCGATGTCCGGAAGATTGTCTTCGCCTGTGACGCCGGCATGGGCTCCAGCGCTCTCGGCGCCACCCGTTTCAAGGCGCGGCTGATGAAAGCGGGTTTGCAGGATATCAAGTGCACGAACTGCGCAGTCGGGGAGATCCCTGCCGATGCATCCCTGGTCGTGTGCCAGCAGGAGCTGGCCGACCGGGCCCGGCTCTCCGGGAAGGAGGTGATCGCCATCACGAATTTCCTTTCCGACCCGATGCTGGATGCGCTCCTTGCCCGCCTGCAGGCCGGTCCTTCTTCCGGCGAAGAAAAGACGTCTGAAGAGACGATCCCCGCTTCGGAAGCAACTGGGTCTGAGCCCGATGTGGCTCCCGTCCTTCAGCGCGGGAACATCCTGACCGGTCTTGCCCCCGAGCCGAAGGAAACGGCCATCCGCCGCGCTGGCGAACTGCTAGTCGCCGGTGGCTATGTCGATGCATCCTATGTGGACGCCATGCTCGCCCGGGAGGAAATGGCCACGACTTACATGGGCATGGGGCTTGCCATTCCGCACGGCACGTCCGAGGCCAAGGCGGCCGTCCGCCGCAGCGGAATCGTCGTCCTCCAGTACCCGGAAGGGGTTGATTTCGGGGACGAAAAGGCCCGTCTGGTCATCGGCATCGCCGGCGTCGGCGACGCCCATCTCGACCTCCTCGCCCGCGTTGCCGGCGCCCTCGAGGACCCGGATGTCCTCGAATCCCTCTCCACTACCCCCGACCCCTCCGTTATTTTCGAAGCCTTACAATAGAACAGGCCTTGGTTCCGGCAGGGATGAAGGTCTGGGACCTGTGGCCGCCCGTGGCCACATGAACGGGAGGGTCCCGGACCTTCATCTCTGCCGGAACAGCCTCCTGAATTACTGCGCGATAAAAGCGTAGGTAATGGTCCCCATCTGGCGGGAAGGCGCCGTGGTCGATGAGGAAAAGCGGGAGAGGCGGGCGGCGCGGATGGCGAAGTTGCGGAGGCAGCCGTCGGAAGAGGAGATGTCTTCGTCCACCTTGGCGTTCATAACCTGGCCCTGGTTGTTGACGGCGATGATGACCGTCACCTGTCCGGCGCCGATGCAGCGGTAGGCAGGGATGGGCAGGTGGCTGGCCCGGCGGCCTTCGAGCGACCAGGAGAGGACGGAAGGACCGGAATAGGTCTGTTTCTTGGTAATGGGCTCTTCCTTTTCCTGCTTCTGCCCCGTCGAGGCATAATCTTCGGGATCTTCCTGCCGGTTCTGCCCGCTTTTCAGTTCCTCCGCCAGCCTTTCCGCATCGCGGTAGAGCTTTTCCGCGTCCGTATTGCGGTCGTCCTTGAGCTGGCCGGGGGAGCGGTTGACGGTGACGTTGCGGATCTCGACGCCCCGCTGGAGCATCGCGGCGGCCGCCAGCATCTGCTCCAGTTTCTCCGCTGCGCTGATCTTCAGTTCTTCCTGTTTCTCAAGACGTTCCTTCTCCTCCTGCTTCGAAAAATCAAGCACGAAGGTGTTCTCCTTCTTGACCTGGAACCCGATCTGGACGGCCAGCAAAACGACAATCACCGCGAGATGGATGATCGCGGTGATGTACAGGCCTGCCTTCTGGTCGGGCGTGAGTTTCATTTTTTCTTGCCGATCTTGGACATCGCCTTCTCGACGGTCGCCGAGATGACGTCGATGGCGACCTTGTTGTGGCCGCCCTGCGGGACGATGATGTCGGCGAAGCGCTTGGAGGGTTCGATGAACTGCAGGTGCATCGGTTTGACGGTGTCGCAGTAGTGCTCGATGGCCGTTTCCACGGTCCGGCCGCGCTCGGCGATGTCCCGGACCATGATGCGCATCAGGCGGTCGTCATCGTCGGCGTCCACGAAGATCTTGATGTTCATCTGGTCGCGGAGTTCCTTGCAGGTGAAGATCAGAATGCCTTCGATGATAATCACTTCCGCCGGCTCGACGGTCACCGTCTCGGTCTTGGAACGGGAGCAGGTGATGTAGGAGTACACCGGCTGCTCGATGGTACGGCCCTGCTTGAGTTCGCGGATCTGCTGGCACATCAGTTTCCAGTCGATGGCGTCCGGATGGTCGAAATTGATGTTGCGGCGCTCTTCGACGGGAACATGGCTGGAGTCCTTGTAATAGGAATCCTGCGGGATCACGACGACCTGGCCGCCGAGCTGCTGGGTAATGGCCTTGACGACCGTTGTTTTTCCGGAGCCGGAGCCGCCGGCGATACCGATGACAAGCATATTCTTCCTTATTTGCCTTCCTCCCCTACGGTTAGGGGAGGATAGAGGTGGGGTGATCGTATAAACCTGTTAAAACTCGGCGTTTTTGGGAGTTCTCGGGAAAGGTATGACGTCGCGGATGTTGGCCATGCCGGTGACGAACAGGAGCAGGCGCTCGAAGCCGAGGCCGAAACCGCTGTGCGGCACGGTGCCGTAGCGGCGGGTGTCGATGTACCATTCGAGGTTCTTGCGGGACATGCCGAGCTCGTCGATGCGCTGCTCGAGCTTTTCGAGGGAGGCCTCGCGCTCGCTGCCGCCGATGATCTCGCCGATCTTCGGGAAGAGGACGTCCATGCCGCGGACGGTGCGGCCGTCTTCGTTCTGCTTCATGTAGAAGGCCTTGATGTCCTTCGGGAAGTCGATGAGGATCACGGGCTTGCCGAAGTACTCCTCGACCAGGTACCGTTCATGTTCGCTCTGGAAATCCGTTCCCCAGTGGACCGGGTACTCGAACTTGCGCCCGTCGGCGACGGCCTTTTCGAGGATCTCGACGGCCTGGGTGTACGTCACGCGCTCGAAGGGGATGCCGAGGACACCCTGCATCCGCTCGATGAGGCCGTCGTCGTATTTGTCGTTGAGGAAGCGAAGGTCGTCCATGCAGTTGTCCAGGGCATACTGGACGAGGTATTTGACGAACGCTTCCGCGAGTTCCATGTCATCCTCGATGTCGTAGAAGGCCATTTCCGGCTCGATCATCCAGAACTCCGCGAGGTGGCGCGGGGTGTTGGAATTCTCGGCGCGGAAGGTCGGCCCGAAGGTGTAGATCTCGCCGACGGCGGTGGCGCCGAGCTCGCCTTCGAGCTGGCCGCTCACCGTCAGGCTGGTCTTCTTGCCGAAGAAATCCTTCGAGAAATCGACGTTGCCCTTCTTGTCGAGCGGGACGTTTTTCAGGTCCATCGTCGTGACCTGGAACATGTCGCCGGCACCCTCTGCGTCCGATTCGGTGATGAGCGGGGTGTTCAGGTAGACGAAGCCCCTGTCGTTGAAGAATTGATGGATGGCGAAAGCCATCGCGTGGCGGATGCGGAGCACGGCGCCGAAGGTGTTGGTCCGAAGGCGCATGTGGGCGACGCTGCGGAGGTACTCCAGCGACGTGTCCTTCTTCTGGAGCGGGAAGCGCATGGGGTCGCAGTCTCCGTAGATCTCGATCTCCTTCGCCTGGATTTCGACGGCCTGGCCGCTGCCGACGGACGCGACGAGGGTCCCGCGGACACCGATGGAGGCACCGGTGGTGATGCGCTTGATGAGCTCTTCGTCGAAGAGGCCGGTATCGGCGACGACCTGGATATTGTTGATGGTGGAACCGTCGTTGAGGGCGATGAATTTCACCTGCCTGTTGCCCCGCTTCGTGCGGACCCAGCCCTTGGCCAGGACCTCGGCCCCGGGCTCGCACCCGAGCAGGGTCTTGATCTTGCTTCTTTTCAATTTCTCCATAGCCTTATTCGTTCAGCATGTATTTGTTGCGGTACCAGTTTCCGTCCTTGGCCTTGTAGCAGCGGATGGTCTGGGTGAAACTGCGGCCGTTGTCGAGCGTCACTTTGGTCTTCACATCGGTGAAAGAGGCATTGTCGATGGTCTGGTGCTCGGTCCCCTTGATGCTGTAGCGGGCGACGTTCGTTTTGTCACGTTCCTGTCCCTGGTAAATATCCTGCTGGTCCTTGACCGTTATGTGGATCTGCTTGCGGAACTGGTATTCAAAGGTGGACAGGGCTTTTTCAGCGTCCCGGGCCACTTCCGCATCATAAAAAGCCTTGGCTACGTCCTTGGCGGAGCGGTAGCGGACATCGAGTTCGATCTCGTAGGGGTCGACGTGATAGGAAATCCTGCGGCTGACGGTATCGCCGTTTTCGGTGCGGCACAGCCAGTTGCCGTGCTTGTCGAAGTCCTTTTTGTCATAGGTATATTCCACCGTTTCCAGCCTTTTCCATCCCAGGCTGTCCACGGTTTCCGTCTCTTTCTTCACGGGATAATAGGCGTTCCCTTCGTACGTATAGGTAATGGTCTTTTTCTTGTCGTTCGTTTCAATCTCGGAAATGCGGCCCAGCTCGTCGAAGGTGGAGTTGACGAGGGCGTTCATGTCCAGCCGCATCTCTTTCCGGGTACGGCCATGCATGCCGACCTTGACATAGACCGGGCGGCGGAGATCGCCCTCTTCCGTAAAGCGGAGCGAACTGTCCTTGTACCGTACGGTCTGGACATTTCCGAGCAGTCCGTACCAGGCGCGGTCGGTCGTGATATCAATATCGGGGCTGCCGACTGCGAGAGCCTGGTAGTTGGGTTCCTTCGTCCCGCAGGCGGCGAGGCACAGCAGGCAGGCAGCTGCAAAAAGTACTTTCTTCATATTCATCTCTTTGTCTATAGGACTTGTGAAAAAACAACCTGCGTCACCGGTGGCATTTACCCGGACAGGGCTGCGAAGCAGCAGACACCGGTAATGCGGGTTATTTTTTCTGTTTCACATAATCATGCAAAGTTAGCTTTTCTATCCGTATATTACAAAAAAAGCGGCCCGAAAAGGCCGCTTTTTTCAATGATGGGACGGAATCCTATTGGACGCCGGTCTTTCTTGCCGCGTACATGATCTTCAGGGCGGAGCAGCGCCGGAGCTCCTGCTTCACGTCTGAAACGATACCCATGCGGACGTCTTCGTCGACGCGCAGATTCACGGTCATGTAGGAACGGTCGGCCTCGCTCATCGCGTCGCGCTCCGCGGCGATGAAGTCGCGGATGTCGTCGACGGTCTTGAAGGAGTCATTGAGCTGGATGCGGGCATCGGTACCGAACATCGCCTGCAGATGCCTGACAGGGGTGCCGATATTGATGTTCGCAGACAGGTCCTTCCGTTCGAGCTTGACGACTTCCGTGGCCTCCGGGAGCTTCACGACGACCTTGTTCTCGGTCTCGCGGAGCTGGGTGGTGACCATGAAGAAGAAAAGGAGCATGAAGACGATATCGGAAAGCGATCCGGAAGAAATTCCCGGAACGTCCTTCTTGCTGTTGGAACCTCCGAATTTTGACATATTCTATCCTCCTTTATCTCTTTTTGCCTACGTCTTTCGGTTCAGCCTCGGAAATGTTCTGAGGGATGACCTTCTTGACAATGTTCTGCTCGTCTTCCGAAATGAAGAGGAACTTCTTGCCGTAGTTCTGCATGCAGTATTCGTCACGGAGTTCATTGACGGCCTTGACGAGTTCGTTCTGCACGGCGATGTATGCCTGGTAGCTGGTACCACGGTCGTTCTGCAGGGAAATGACGCCCTTGGAAACGGGATACATCTTGCCTTCGATTTCCTTCATCTCCTTCTCCGGGAGATTCGGGTCGTCTTTGGGGTTGGAAAGGAATTCCTTGATCTTGTCCTTGAGAAAGGCGACGTCGATGGCTTCGTTACCGGCAAACAGTTTATCTGCAGAGTTAATCTTCACAATGATGATATTGCGCCGGTTGACCTTGACGTCCTCCTGCTTCTGATTCGGGTCGGGAATCGGAGGCAGACGACGCTGCAGACCTGACTGATCACCCATGGTGGTGGTCATCAGGAAGTAGCACAACAGCAGGAACGCGATGTCCGCCGTCGAGCTGGAATTGATTTGCGGTGTTTTCTTCTTGGCCATGACATTTATGCCTTTTTGCCGCGTACGCTCATGATGATCTCACCGACGATGATGGCGAGGATGGCACCGGCGCCGAGGATGTAGGTGAGGTTGAGGACGGTATCGGTCAATTTGAGTTCGGAATCTGTCGTTGTGCCGGTAAAGCCGAGGGCGGGCGCGCCGGAAGCGAAGAAGTAGGCGGCGAGCAGGGCGGCGACGATACCGACGACATAGAGGATCGTCTTGACCGGCCGCTTGACGACCGGGTTGTCTTCGAGACTGGTCGCGTTCTTGCGGATGTCGATGAACAGGGCGATGCAGATGATGAGGACGATGGCGATACCGAGAATGATATAGGCCCAGTTCAGCATCAGGGTGACTGCGCCTTCCTCACCTGCGCCACCGAATTTCGGGAACGCGAATACAAGAAGCCCGACACTGACGATCAGCAACGCCCAGCATACCCACTTGAATATTTTAGCGTATAACTGTCTTTCCATTGCGAATGGTGTTATCAGGGTTGGGGATTACTTGTTGTACTTGGTGATGAGGTCGACGAAACGGATGGAGGAATCCTCCATGTCGATGGTCAGGGAGTCGATCTTGGCAAGGATGTAGTTGTAGAAAACCTGAAGGATCATCGCGACGATGAGACCGCCGACGGTGGTGATAAGGGCGACCTTCATACCACCCGCGACAACGTTCGGGGAGATGTCACCGGCAGCCTGGATGGCGTCGAAGGCCTGGATCATACCGATAACGGTACCGAGGAATCCGAGGGACGGGGCGATGGCGATGAACAGGGAAATCCAGGAGAGGCCGCTTTCCATGAGGCTCATCTGGACGCCGCCGTAGTTGACGATGGTCTTTTCAACGACATCGACGCCCTGGTCCATGCGGAGGAGACCCTGGTAGAAGATGCTGGCGACCGGGCCGCGGGTGTTGCGGCAGACCTCCTTGGCCTTCTCGACACCGCCTTCCTTCAGCGCGTCCTCAACCTTGGCGAGGAGCTTCTGGGTGTTGGTCTTGGAGAATGCGAGGTAGAGGATACGCTCGATGGCGAGGGCGAGACCGAGGATGAGGCAGATGAGGACGAGGGACATGAAGCCCGCGCCGCCTTCGATGAACTTGGTCTTGAGCGCCTGGTGGAGCGGAATCTCCTCACCGGAACCGGCGAAAAGGTCGGTGACGGGCTCGGCGGGGGCGACGGCTTCCTCAGCGGCCTGCTCGGTGGCCTCGGGAGCGGCGTTCTCCTGATCCTGGGCGGATGCGACGTTTGCAGAGAAGGTCATAAGACCTGCGACTGCCAAAAACATGAAAATCTTTTTCATAACGTTTTTGTGTGTGTAAATAATTAGTTGTTAAATAGTTAATAATATTCTTCCCAAAGGGGTTGCCTTCTATGGCCCCCAAATCTCGTGCAATTTAGCAAAATAATTTCAAACGGCAATAATTTATTTGCTAATTTCTCCGCGCAGGTCCTTGCCGAGCATGCTTTTCACCCATTCGTTGTCCCGGCTCCGGCCCATCAGGTAGAACAGCTTGGCGAGCGTGCCCTCCGTCGTCCCGTCGAAGCCGTTGACGACGCCGGCGCATTCCATCGCCTTCCCGTTGGCATACAGGTCCATGTTGACCGTCCCTTCCAGACACTGGGTCACATTGACGAGGATCTTTCCCGCGGTGCAGGCCTCGCGGACGATATCGAGGAACCAGGCCTTCCCCGGGGCGTTTCCGGAACCGTATGTCTCGAGGATGACCGCCCGCGTCTCCGGGCTGCAGAGCACCGTCCGGGCGAGCTGCGGGGTCATTCCGGGATGGATCTTGAGGATGGAGACGCGGGTGTCGAGGGCTGTGTGGATGGCGAGTGCGGCGCCGCGTCCCGATGGACGCAGGATGTGCTCGCGATTGTAGCGGATGTGGATGCCGGCTTCGGCCAGCGGCGGACAGTTCGGGCTGCGGAAAGCGCTGAAATTGTCCGCGCTGACCTTGGTCGCCCGGTTGCCCCGGAGCAGCTTGGCATTGAAGTAGATGGCCACTTCCGGGACCAGCGCGTCGCCCTCGCCGTCCTTCGCCGCGGCGATTTCCACGGCGGAGATGAGGTTTTCCTTCCCGTCCGTGCGCAGCGTGCCGATGGGGAGCTGGCTGCCGGTGAGGATGACCGGCTTGGAGAGGTTCTCCAGCATGAAACTCAGCGCGGATGCGGTGTAGGCCATCGTGTCCGTGCCGTGGAGGATGACGAAGCCGTCGTAGTGGTCATAGCGCTCCCGGATGAGCTCCGCGATGGCCTGCCAGAGGGAGGGTTCCACGTCGGAGGAGTCGATCAGCGGATCGAAGGTGTAGGTGTCGAGCCGGACGGCAAATTTCGACAGTTCAGGAACTTCCCGAAGGATTTCCCCGAAATCGAAGGGACGGAGCGTGCCGTCCACGGGGTCGGCTTTCATGCCGATGGTCCCGCCGGTATAGACCAGGAGGATGGATGCCTTGTTCATAGGCGGAAAAGTTGGGTGGCGTTGGCTGTCGTGACGGCCTCGACCTCGGCGGGATCCACTCCCTTCAGTTCCGCGATGCGGGCGGCGATCAGGGGCAGGTAGGCGCTTTCATTGCGCCGCCCGCGCCAGGGGGTGGGGGCGAGGTAGGGGGCGTCTGTCTCGAGCAGGATCTTTTCGAGGGGGATCCGCTTGACGGTCTCGGCGAGCGAGGCGTTCCGGAAGGTCACGACGCCGCCGATGCCCACGGAGAAATCCCCGTATTTCTGTGCCCGCAGGTAGATTTCATAACTGGCCGTGAAGCAATGGAGGTTGCCCCGCAGGCCGAGATGGCGTTTCTCCGAGAGGATGGTGAAAAGGTCCTCCCAGGCGTCCCGGAGGTGGATGTTGACGGGCAGGTCCCAGGCTGCGGCGAGCTCGAGCTGGACGCGCAGCGCCTCTTTCTGCTGCTCCTTCCACTCCGTGCCCTCATGGTAGTCGAGGCCGATCTCTCCGATGGCGACGATGCCGCGGTCGCGATAGGCCGGCAGGAGGGCGATCTCCTCCTCCCAGCGACCGTCGACCGACCCCGGATACAGCCCGAGCATCGGGTACAGGACCCCCGGATGGGCGTCGTTCAGCGCCCAGAGGGCGTCGCGTTCCCGGCTGTCGACGTCGGCCTGGATCATCTTGCCGACGCCGGCTTCCAGCGCCCGGGCGATGGCGGCCTCCGCGTCGGGAAGCAGCCATTCGTCGTAGAAATGGGTGTGCGTATCGATCAACATTCCATCCGCAAAGGTACGGATTATTTTGCAGGAATCGAATAGCGCTGGAGCAGGTCCGGTTCGATGATCCCGTCGGCCGCGAGCAGGGCAGCGGCCTCCGCGACGAGGGTGTAGGAACGCCCGTTCCGCGCGGCGATTTCCTCGGCTGTCAGGTCGCGCCGGTCCCGGACGGTCGCCGCCGTCTCCAGGAGGATTTCCAGCCGGTCCGGCGGCAGGGTCCCCCCGTAGCGCTTCCGCAGCGCCCCGATGAGCTCGGCCCTGTCCCTGCGCTTCGGGCGGCCGAGGCCAAGCCGTTCCGCAAGCGACTCCGGGTCGGCGATGATGTCGGCCATCTTCTCCTGGATGAGCCGGTTGCAGCCGGCGGACCGTCCGTCGTCGATGCGCCCGGGAAGGGCGAATACGTCGCGGGAGTAGTCGTTGGCATAGCGGGCGGTGATGAGACTGCCGCCCCGGGTCGCACTCTCGATGACGAGGGTCGCGTGGCAGAGGCCGGCGATGATGCGGTTCCGCCGGATGAAATTGAGGGCGACGGGGGAGGTACGGAGCGGATAATCGGTCAGGAGGGCGCATCCGGGCGTCTCCGCGATGCGCCGGGCAAGTTCCCGGTGCTGCCAGGGATAGACGGCGTCGATCCCCGTGGCCATGACCCCGGCGGTCGGCAGTCCATAATCCAGGGCTGCGATGTGGGCGATGCCGTCTGTCCCGTATGCCAATCCGCTGACAATGAGCGGTTTCTCGCCGGTGTCCGCAAGGGCCCTGACGATGCGCCGGCACCATTCCCGTCCATAGGAAGTCACCTTGCGGGTCCCGACGATGGCAATGGCCGGGCGGCCGTCGAATACGGCTTCCGGCGGGGAAATCCCCTTGTAATACAGGCCGAGCGGCGGATCCTCGCACTCGAGCAGGAGGGCAGGGTAGTCCTGCGCGCCGACCGGGACGAAACGGGCGCCGCAGGCTGCCGTTTCGTCCAGTTCCCGCGCGGCGTCCCGAAGCGCCTCTTTCCCAAGTTGTTCCGCATGGTCTGCATAGGGACCGAGCAGGCGCGCCAGTTCGGCAGGCGGGATGCGGAAGACGGCGCCGGCCGAACCGGCATGGCGGTATAGGGCCAGCCCGGCCTTGGGCGTGTAGCCGAACACTTTGTTGAGCGCGCAGAGGCAGACGCTCTCATCGAAAAAACCTTCCATCTTTCCGTTTTTGTGGCAAAGATAGAAGGTGGCTTCCGGGAAACGCTGGTTTTTTTCCGTTTCCGCGTGTTTTTTTCCGTTTCCCTACAGGATCAGGAGGGCGTCGCCGTACGGACCGAAGCGGTAGCCTTCCTCAAGGGCGGCCTTGTAGGCGGCCATCGTGGGTTCGTAACCGCCGAAAGAGGCGACCGCCATCAGCATCGTCGATTCCGGCAGGTGGAAATTCGAGACCACCGCGTCGGGGATGGCGTAGCGGAAAGGCGGGAAGATGAACTTGTTGGTCCAGCCGTCGAAGGCGTTGACTTCGCGGTTGGTGGTGACATAGGTCTCCAGGCCGCGCATCACCGTGACGCCGACCGCCAGGACCTTGTGCCCGTTGCGGTGGGCCCGGTTGATGTCGTCGGCGGCAGCCTGGCCGATGATCAGCCGCTCGGAGTCCATCCGGTGCTTGGAAAGGTCCTCGACATCGACGCGGCGGAAGTGGCCGATGCCCATGTGGACGGTGATGAACGTCTTCTCGATGTCCTTGAGGATCATGCGGTTAAACAACTCGCGGCTGAAGTGGAGGCCGGCCGCCGGGGCGGACACGGCACCCTCATGGGCGGCGAAGATGGTCTGGAAATTCTCTTCGTCTTCGGGCGTGACAGTCTCCTTCACCCACTTCGGGACGGGGGTCTCGCCGAGGGCGTAAAGGGCCTGCTTGAACTCCTCGTACGGACCGTCGTAGAGGAAGCGGAGGGTGCGGCCGCGGGAGGTCGTATTGTCGATGACTTCGGCCACGAGGCTGTCGTCCTCTCCGAAATACAGCTTGTTGCCGATGCGGATCTTGCGGGCCGGATCGACGATCACGTCCCAGAGACGCTGCTCGCGGTTGAGTTCGCGCAGGAGGAAGACCATGATGTCGGCTCCCGTCTTCTCTTTCTTGCCATACAGGCGGGCGGGGAAGACCTTGGTGTCGTTGAGGACGAAGATGTCGCCCTTGCCGAAATAGGAAACGATATCCTTGAACTGGCGGTGCTCGATCTCGCCGCTGTCTTTGTGCAGGACCATCATCCTGCATTCGTCACGCCAGCGGACGGGCTCCTGGGCGATCCGCTCCTGGGGAAGCTCGAAATTGAATTGCGAAAGTTTCATCTCTTGATCTTGTTGATACTATTACAATACGGCGGATTTTGGAAAAAAGTTTCAAATCCGTGCTTCGCGGAACACTTCCACGATGGAGGGGAAGGTATTCTTGAGGAAGGGCGGCAGGCTCGACTTGGCGACCCAGGCGGCTTTCGTGATGTCCTCCTCGCGCTGCGGGGTGAGGTTCGTCGGGTCCGTATAGAGCATGTCGTACCACCAGGTGTGCTTGAGGTGCCAGCGGCCGTCGCGGAAATAGCAGTGGTCGGTCACGCAGATCAGGCGGCGGAGTTCGAGCTGGTCGACGCCGGTCTCTTCCTGCACTTCGCGAAGGGCGGTCGTCTCGATGTCCTCTCCGGCCTCCTGATGCCCCTTGGGCAGGTCCCAGAGGCCGTTTCTGGAGATGAGGAGGAAGTCCCCGCGCCGGTTCGAAACCAGCCCGCCGGCGGCATTGACCTCCTTGAATTCCGCGCAGACGCGCCGGTACGTGCGTTCCGGCGATTCGGTGGGGATGTAGATGCGGGCGAGGGTGTCCTGCACCTCGAACATCCGGACGAGGTCGTGGATGTCAAAGGGTTCGCCGAGGTGGAACTCGACGGCGTTCGGGTCGGACAGGGCTTCGTCGGAAGGGGTACAGATGACGATGCAGCGCTTCTCGAAGTAAATCTTGCGCATATTTTTGTTATATTTGCAAGTTGCAAAGATAGTGATTATGACGGAAATTGAAAGCAAGCACGGGATTGTTTCCCGCCAACCCTACGAGGTATATATGTCCTTTACGGACCTGAGCAACTTCGTCCGCTTCCTTCCCGCGGACAAGCGGGAGGGCATCCAGGCGGATTATGATACGCTGACGGCCTCCCTCCAGGGGATGAGCTTCGGGCTGAAAGTCCATGAAAGGGTGCCGTATTCCCGGGTGGAACTGGTCGATTACGGCGCTCCCTTCGCCTTCCATATCGCGCTCCATTGCGATCCGGTCCCCGACAATCCCTACAAGACCGACTTCTCCATCAAACTGGAGGCCGACCTGAACTTCATGCTGAAGATGGCGCTCGGCGGCAAGCTGCGGGAAGCGCTGGACCGCCTCGTGGACGGCCTTGTGGATGCTTCCAACGGCCAGATGCCCGAGGGCTTCGACCCTTCGCAGTACGACATGCATGTTTGATCCCGCTTTCATACGGATGCTCACGGATGCGGTGGGGGAGGAACGGGCGCGGACCGTGCTCGAAGGCCTCACCCTTGCCCCCTCCGTGTCCGTCCGCATGAATCCCGCCAAACTCCCGGAGTGTCCCTTTGAAGGTGCTGTACGCGTGCCATGGAGTCCGTATGGCTATCTCTTGAAAGACCGTCCCGCCTTTACGCTGGATCCGCTTTTCCATGCGGGCTGCTATTATGTCCAGGACTCCTCGGCGATGTTCGTCGGGGAGCTCTTCCGCCGCGTGCTGCCGCGCTTCACGGCGCCCGTTTCGGTCCTCGACCTCTGCGCCGCCCCGGGCGGCAAGACGACGGACCTCGCCGCCTCCCTTCGGGAAGTCTGCGGCGATCGTTTCTCCCTTGTCGCCAACGAGGTGATGCACAAGCGTTTCCCCGTTCTCCGGAGCAATGTGCGGACCTGGGGAGACCCGCGTGTGGGCGTGACGTGCCTGGACCCGGGCGCCTTCCCGAAAAAGCCCCTTTTCGATATCATCGTGGCGGATGTGCCCTGCTCCGGCGAAGGGATGTTCCGCAAGGACGGAAAGGCGGTGGAGGACTGGTCGGAAGCGACCGTGGACTTCTGCGCCGCCCGGTCCCGGCGCATCCTCGCCGACATCTGGCCGGCGCTCAGGCCCGGCGGCGTGCTCCTCTATTCGACCTGTACCTTCAACCGCCTGGAAAATGACGGGACCGTTGCCTGGATTGCCGGTGAACTGGGTGCGCAAGTGCTTGATCCCGGTGATTTTCCGCCAGTTGTGAAGACCGGGTACGGCTACCTGCTCCTGCCGGGATTCGTCCCGGGTGAGGGGCAGTATGCCGCCGCGCTCGTCAAGGACGGAACGCCCGCTTCCCGGACGGCCAGGGGCGATGTCCTCGACCTCGCCGAGCGTCCGGTTCCGCCGGATCCCGGCTATCCCCGTTACGACCTGGACCGCGAAACGGCGCTTCGTTATCTCCATGGTGACGCGCTCTGCCTTCCCGATGCCCCGAAAGGACTCCTGACCCTCTGCTTCGAAGGCCATCCCCTCGGCCCCGCCAAGAACCTCGGCCCCCGTTGCAACAACCTGTATCCCAAAGAGAACCGTATTCGAATGAATCTCCGATGAAACGATATCCCGCCTTCGTCGCAGCCCTGCTGCTCACCCTTTCCCTCTCCGCGCAGACGACCCCCGCGGAGTTCGCCGCCCGTTATGACCGCCTGGTCGCGCGGGTCGGCATCGCCGGCGCCGGCGTGGAAACCCTCCTCGAACGTTGGGAGGAAGCCTTCCCCGACGACCTCAAGATGCTGGAAGGGAAGTTTGCCTGCTATCTGGAAAAATCCGGCACCCCGAAGGTCATCCGCCTTCCCCGGGACCGCTATCTCGGCCGGGAGCCACTGCTCGCCGGCAAGGATTCCACCGGCGCGGCGCTGAATTTTTTCGAAGACATGGAGTACGACGATGAACTCTTCGGCCTCTCGCAGTCGGCCCTGGACCGGGCCATCGCCCTCGCGCCGCTCCGGCTGGATTACCGCCTCGCCCGGGTCTCCGCGCTGACCCTGTACGAGAAGGAAAGCCCGGACATGGCGATGCAGAACCTCCGGGCACTCATCGACTATCACTATGCCACGCATCCGGAATGGGTCTATCCCGTGCTGGACAAGGTGGATGACGCGGCCTTCAATTCCCTCATCCAGGAGCAGGCGTACAATTTCTTCCGGATCGCCAGTCCGCAGAGCCGGGAGGCCTTCCGGGAGGTGTCCGAGCTGATGCTCAGGCACAATCCGGATGACCCGCTGTTCCTCGACAACCTGGGCTCCTATTACCTCGTTTTCCAGAAAGACGGGAAAAAGGCCCTGAAATACTACAACAAGGTCCTGAAAAAGCATCCGGACGACGTGACGGCCATCAAGAACAGCCTGCTGGTCGCCCGGCGGGACCGGAACGTGAAGCTGGAAAAGAAATACCTCGCCATGTATGTCAAATACGCGGAGAACGAGGGCGAACGCCTTTCCGCGCAGGCGCGGCTGGATCTCCTGAACAAGCAGTAAACCAACGATATGTACTCATTCCTCATCAGTCTGGTGGCCCTTGTCCTGGGCTATGTCCTTTATGGGAAATTCGTGGAGCGGATCTTCGGCCCCGACCCGGCCCGTCCGACCCCGGCCGTCGCCAAGGCCGACGGTGTGGACTTCATCGTCCTGCCGTCCTGGCGGGTCTTCATGATCCAGTTCCTCAACATTGCGGGAACGGGCCCGATCTTCGGTGCCATCATGGGGGCGAAATTCGGCCCTGCGGCCTATTTCTGGATCGTTTTCGGCTGCATCTTCGCGGGCGCCGTCCATGATTATACGAGCGGCATGCTTTCGGTCCGCCACGGCGGCATCGGGCTGCCCGAACTGGTCGGGAAGTACCTGGGAAAGACCACGAAGACCGTGATGCTGGTCTTCTCCGTCCTGCTCCTGCTGCTCGTCGGCGCGGTGTTCGTGTATTCGCCCGCCCTTATCCTCGGGGACATCGCCGGCAACGGCAGCCGGGCGGCCATCATGATCTGGGTCGGGGTGATCTTCGTCTATTATATCATTGCGACCCTCCTGCCGATCGACAAGCTGATCGGCAAGATTTACCCGCTGTTCGCGTTCGCGCTCATTTTTATGGCGGTCGCCCTGATGGTGTGCCTCTTTGTCAAGTGGCCCGCCCTCCCGGAGATCTGGGACGGCCTGGGGAACCGCACCGGTGCGGCGACGCCCATCTTCCCCTGTCTGTTCATCACGATCGCCTGCGGGGCGATCAGCGGCTTCCACGGCACCCAGAGCCCGCTCATGGCCCGGTGCATGGCGAATGAGAAACTCGGCCGCCCGATCTTCTACGGCTCCATGATCACGGAAGGGATCGTCGCCCTCGTCTGGGCGACTATCGGCTCCTGGTTCTTCTTCGGAGGCGGAGCGGCCGCCGTCGGCTCCGACGTCACCGCCGCCGCCCCGGCCGTCGTGACGAAGGTTTCGGAGAGCTGGCTCGGCCTTTTCGGCGGCATCCTCGCCCTGCTCGGCGTCGTCGCCGCCCCGATCACCAGCGGCGATACGGCCCTCCGTTCCTCGCGCCTGATCATCGCGGACTTCCTCAAATTCGACCAGCGCCCGATGAAGAACCGCCTGGCCATCGCCATCCCGATGTTCGCGGTGACGGCCGTCCTCCTGTGGTTCAACGTTTCCCAGCCTTCCGGCTTCGACATCCTCTGGCGCTACTTCGGCTGGGCCAACCAGACGCTCGCCGTGTTCACCCTCTGGACCGTCACGGTCTATCTGGCCACGGCGAAGAAGGGACTGGGATACCTGGTCACTTTCCTGCCGGCCTGTTTCATGACCGCGGTCACGGTGACCTACATCTGCATCGCGAAAATCGGCTTCAACCTGCCTCCGACCTGGAATTTCTGGATCGGCGGCGCCACCTTCCTTCTGTCAATGACCCTGTTCTTCATCTGGTTGAACAGAAAAAACAGCAAGTGCCATGAAGAGTAAACTGCTTTGTCTGCTGGCCGCACTCCTCGCTGTCGCGGCCTGCACCCGGGACCAGGATCCCGGAACCGGGAAAAACCAGGTGATCACGCTCCTTGACAACGGCAAGGTGTCGGAAGGCCGCGGTTCGATAGATGATTATGTGGGCGCGGGGAAGCATACGCTTCTGTTTTTCTGGACATCGTGGTGCCATTTCTGCAAGGAGGACGCGCCCAATATCGTCTCCCTCTACGAGCGATATGCCCCGAAGCTGCTTGTGGTCGGCATCAATGATGATAAGGAGGAGAGCCGGGAGGCCGCCGTGGATGCCATCAGGGAATTGGGGTTTCATTTCCCGCAAATCCTTGACGCGTCGCATGAACTGCTCCAGCAATATGAGGTCACCGGCTACCCGGAATACATTCTTGTCAGCCCCGACGGCAGTATCCTGGCGAAGGGGGGCCGGGCGGCCGTGATAGAAACGGAAATCAAGAAGGTGCTGTAGCGGAAACTACAGCACCTCCTGCCACTTCAGCAGCGCTTCGAGGAAATAATAGTCGGCGTAAGTGAGGGGCACGTCCACCTCGCTGTTGCCGGGCAGGAAACCGACGCTGTGCCTGAGCAGGAAGTGGCAGTTCTCGCCGACGGGGGCGAGATATTCGGGCGAAGCGAGGGTACGGAGCTGCTCTTCAGCCATCTTGCGGCACTGCTTCGCGAGGCGGCTGTCCGCCGTCTGGCGGGCCAGGTCGATGAAGGCGGAAGCCATGATGGCGCCGGCGGAGGCGTCACGGAGGGCGTCCGGGATATCCGGGGCGTCGAAGTCCCAGTAGGGGATGCCGTCCTTCGGAAGCCGCTTCAGCAGCATCTTCGCAATATTCTCAGCCTGAGAGAGATAGGCGGGTTCTCCGCTCTTCCGGGCCATCATCGTGTAGCCGTACAGGCCCCAGGCCTGGCCGCGGGCCCATGCGGAGTCGTCCGAATAGCCCTGGTGGGTGCACTTCATGTTGACATGGCCGTCCTCCGGGCAGTAGTCCACCACATGCCAGGACGTATAGTCCGGGCGGAAATGGTTCTTCAGCGTCGTATTGGCATGGGACAGGGCGATGGCCTTGAGCGAATCGACGCCGCAGAGCCGGTACCCCTCCATCAGCAGTTCGAGGTTCATCATGTTGTCGATGATGACCGGGAACTCCCACTGGGCGTGTTCGGACGAGAAGTTCCAGCTCCGGGTACAGCCGATGACGGGGTTGTAGCGCTTGCAGAGGGCGTGGGCGGCGTCGATCACCGGCTGGCGGTACAGCGTGTCGCCGGTGATGCGGAAGGCGTTGCCATAACTGCAGTTGGTGACGAATCCGATGTCGTGGCTCCGGGCCTTCTGGGTTTCGGGCCAGACCTTGGCGGTGTTTTTGTCCGCCAGGGCGCGGAAGGCCTCGTCTCCGCTGTAAAGATAGATGTACCAGAGACTTCCGGGGAAGAAACCGGCGCACCACCAGGTCGGGTCGGACTGCCGGAGCGCCCCGTTCCGGATGGTGCGGGGGAGCATTCCCTCGTCGAGGGTGGCGTCCATTGCCTGATACTGCGTCGCGGCGGTTGCGAACACGCGGGCCGTGAGCTTGTCCATCGGCTCCCGGGAACAAGCGGAGAGCACCGCCAGGACGGCGGCTGCGGAGAGAAGGAGGCGTTTCATGGGACTAGCGCATTTCGGTGTACTGGATCTTGTCCATGTCGCCATAGTCGAGGTTCTCGCCCGCCATGCCCCAGATGAACATGTAGTTGGAGGTGCCGGCGGCGGCATGGATGGACCATTCCGGGGACATGATGGCCTGCTCGTTGGCGAGCCAGACGAGGCGTTCCTCCTGCGGTTCTCCCATCAGGTGGCAGATCATGTTGCCGGGCGTGACGTTGAAATAGAAGTAGGCCTCGATGCGGCGGGCGTGGGTGTGCGCGGGCATCGTATTCCAGACGCTGCCGGGCTTGAGTTCGGTCAGGCCCATCTGCAGCTGGCACGGTCCTTCTTCGAGTACGTTATTGACAATCAGCTGGTTGATGACGCGGTCGTTGCTGTCCTCCATCTTGCCGGCGGCGAAGGAATTCGCCTTGAGCGAACCCTTCCGGCCGTCGATGGTGATGAGCTGGGTCTTGTAGGCCTTGTGGGCGGTGGCGCTGTTGAGGTAGAACTTCGCCGGCTCCGCGGGATTCTTGCTGCGGAAGGTCACATCCTTGCAGCCGCGGCCGACGTAGAGGGCCTCCTTGAACTTCAGGAGGTATTCCTTGCCGTCCACTGTGACGACGCCCTCGCCGCCGATGTTGATGACGCCGAGTTCACGGGAATAGAGGAAATAGGGGGCCTTGAGCGGGTCGATGGTCTCGAGGACAAGGGTCCTGGAGACGGGCATGGCGCCGCCGAAGATGAACCGGTCGTACATCGAGTACGTCAGGTTGATCTCGTCCGCGACCATGACCTTTTCCATCATGAAACGCTCGCGGAGGGTTTTCGTATCGTAGTTCTTGGCGTCCTGCGGGTGGCAGGCGGTCTGCATCCGGTAATTCACTTGTGCCATGGCGTTAAAGACGGTGATAAGGCTGAGGAAAGAAAGGAGGATTTTTTTCATGGGGAGACTATTTGTTCATGATGATTCTGCGCCGGTTGATGATGGCGAGGACGGTCGTTCCGACGACCAGGAGGCCGCTGCCGATCCACTTGAAGGAGTGGACGCAGTGGAAGATGACCCAGGAGAAGAGGCTGGAGGCGAAGTCCAGCGAGCCGCCCTGGAAGCCATCGGGGATGGCGACGGCGGCATCCTGCGTCCGGGCGTACACGTCCTGGGCGGCCTGGGTGAAATAAGGGGCGAGGTCGGTGACGAAGTAGAGGCCGACGGTCACGGCGACAAGGCCGACGATGAAGGTCTTCAGTACGTTGCCCTTCGTGACGGGCAGGACGGCCGGGAAGACGTAGAAAATGCCCGCCAGGGAGGCCAAGGGCAGGAATTCGTTGCCCGGGAGCACGACCGACAGGAAGAGGAGCACCGGGATGAGGATGATGGAGACGACGAGGGTCGTCGGGTGGCCGATGACCAGCGCCGGGCTCATGCCGATGGAAATCTCCCGGCCGTTGAACCGCTTGGCGACCAGTTCGCGGGTGGCGTCGGAGATGGGCTTGAGGCCCTCGATGAACAGGCCGGTGATGCGGGGGATCAGTTCCATCACGGCGCCCATCTTGATGCCGAGGCCGAGGATGCCGGGGATCCCGTCCACGAAGCCCTTCCAGCTGTCGCAGGCGAGGATGCCGATGCCGCAGCCGACGATGACGCCGATGAAAAGGGGCTCCCCAAGCACGCCGAAGCGCTTTTTCATGCCTTCCGCATCGATGTTGAGCTTGTCCATCCCGGGAATCTTGTCGAGGCACCAGTTGATGCCCTCGGCGAAGGGAACGAAGCCCTGGACGAAGGGCTGGGGGATGGAGATGCCCTCCAGGTTGTCATAGTAGGCCTGGAATTTCTTCGTGGTCAGGTCCGCGACGAACAGGGTGATGACGAAGCAGATGATGGCGGCGAAAAAGCCCCACCAGATGTTCTGCGTCGCGAAATAGACGACCGCGCCGATGAAGGCGTAATGCCAGTAGTTCCAGAGGTCGATGTTGATGGTCTTCGTGCAGCGGAGCAGCAGCAGGAGGACATTGATGCCGAGGCAGACCGGGATGATGAAGGCGCCGACTGTGGTGTTGTAGGCCACAGAGGCGGCCGCCGGCCAGCCCATGTCGAAAATGCCGAGCTCCAGGCCGTAGATTTCCGCCATCTGCTTGAGCGGGCCGCTCAGGCTGGAGGTGAGGAGGGCCGTCACGACGGACAGGCCGACGAAGCCCACGCCGATCAGCAGGCCGCTGCGGAGGGCCTTGCCGAACTTGATGCCGATGCAGGCGCCGAGGATCGTGAAGATCACCGGCATCATCACGGCCGCGCCGAGGCCCAGGATGTAACTGAATACGGATTCCATTTATTTCTTCTTGAATTGCTTGAGGATCGTTTCCCAGCCGTCGAGGTCCGGGACGCCGCCCTTGGACCAGGCGGAGCCGAACCAGTAGGTGAGGACGGTGCCGGGGACATAGGTCGTGTAGCCGAGGACGTGCCCGACGGCGCCCGCGACAGGTTTGTCGAGCGGGACGAACGCGGTCTTGTCGAAGGTGCCGGAGAACCGGACGCCGCAGTACATCTCGCCGTTTTTCCCCACGTTGCGGTCGCCGAGGTCGGCGGTCGCGAGGTAGTCGGCCCCGAGGCGGTAGCCCTGCGGGTTCTCCTTGTGGACGACGATGCCGACCACGAGGGGCTGCGGCCTGTCGAGCCCGTCGAAATGGATTTCGACCCGGTTGAGGCGGCTGCCCTTGTCGAGGGTGATGATGCGGCGTTCGACGACCCTCCGGCCGTCGACCTCGACCGGGCTGTATTGCAGGCGGACCTTGAAGCGCTTCGGGCCGTTCTCCAGGATCTCGGCGCTTTCCCAGCACCAGGGATAGACGATGCCGCCTTCCCTGTCGAGCAGGGCGGCGGTGCCGCAGCCGAGCGTCGGCCCGACGCCGAAGGAGTCCATGCCGTCGCCGTGGTCCAGGTGGAAGGAGACGGCGTCGTGGAGACTGTCGGCCCGTTCCGCGAGGCCCGCTTTCCGCAGTCGCTTGATCTCGGCCTTGGTGCCGGGGTCCAGCGCTTTTTCATAGCGCGCGTGGAGGACGGGATACGGGACGCTCTTGGTGAAGATGTCGTAGCCGAATGCGCGTTCGCCCTTTGCCTGCAGCGCGGGACCGAAGGCCCGGTAGCCGCTGAATTCGTTTTCCCAGACCAGGTCGTCGAGGCGGTCGGCACGGATTTCCCCGCAGCAGACCGTCTTCGGCGAGCATCCTGCCGCGGCGAGCAGCAGGATGCAGGCGGGGACGAGGGCTTTGAGCGACATGCGGAACTACTTGGGCTGCTTGCCGATATAGGCGAGGATGCCGCCGTCCACATAGAGGACGTGGCCGTTGACCGCGTCGGAGGCGTGGGAGGCCAGGAACACGGCCGGGCCGCCGAGTTCGCTCGGGTCGAGCCAGCGGCCGGCCGGGGTCTTCGCGCAGATGAAGCTGTCGAAGGGATGGCGGCTGCCGTCGGGCTGGCGCTCGCGGAGCGGGGCGGTCTGCGGCGTGGCGATGTAGCCGGGGCCGATGCCGTTGCACTGGATGTTGTATTCGCCGTACTCGGAGCAGATGTTGCGGGTCAGCATCTTGAGGCCGCCCTTGGCCGCCGCATAGGCGGAGACGGTCTCGCGGCCGAGTTCGGACATCATCGAGCAGATGTTGATGATCTTCCCTTCGCGGCGCTCCATCATTTCGGGAAGGACGGCGGCGGAGACGATGTACGGGGCCACGAGGTCCACGTCGATGACCTGCTGGAATTCCTCGCGCTTCATCTCGTGCATCGGGATGCGCTTGATGATGCCGGCGTTGTTGACGAGGATGTCGATCTGGCCGACCTCGGCGTGGATGCGCTCCACCAGGGCCTTGACGGCCTTTTCGTCGGTGACGTCGCAGACATAGCCGGTCACGTTCGTGATGCCCGCCTCCCTGTAGTTGGCGAGACCGCGCTCGAGGGCGGCTTCATTGATGTCATTGAAGATGATGTGCTTCGCGCCGGCGGCGACGAAAGCCTTCGCGATGTTGAAGCCGATGCCGTAGGAGGCGCCGGTGATCCAGGCGTTTTTGCCTTCGAGGGAAAAAGGGTTGGTCATATTGCTTTGTGTTTCATGATTCTATCTCCGCAAATATACGAAGGAATATACGAATTCCCAAAATGGGTTTGCTTTTTCCGGGGAAAACCCCGACCTTTGGGCAAAGCTATTATCCTGACATGAGAATCCACATCCTGACGGCCCTTTTCGCCGTCTCCCTCCTCTCCCTTTCTGCTTCCGCGCAGACGTCCTATGCCCCCGCCGGGGACCGGATCAAAACCCGCTGGGCGGCCGATGTCAGTCCGCAATATGCCCGCCCCGAGCATCCCCGCCCGCAGCTGCTGCGCGGCGAATGGCAGAGCCTGAACGGTTTATGGAATTACGCCGTGGCCCCGAAGGATGCGGCAAAGCCCGCCTCCGAAGGGCAGATCCTCGTTCCGTTCCCCATCCAGTCCTCCCTTTCCGGGGTCGGCCGGATGATGGAGACGGACGAAGCCCTCTGGTATGAGCGCACCTTCACCGTCCCGTCCACCTGGAAGAAGCAGCAGGTCCTCCTGCATTTCGAGGCGGTGGACTGGTCGGCCGAAGTCTGGGTCAACGGCAAGCTGGCCGGTTCGCACACGGGCGGCTATGCGCCTTTTTCCTTCAATATCACGCCGTTCCTGAAGAAGGTCGGCAAGCAGCAGCTCGTCGTCAAGGTCTGGGACCCGATGGACGGGAACGCGTTCGGGGAGCACGGTGACATCCCGCGCGGCAAGCAGGTCCGCGACGCCCATGGCATCTGGTACACGTCCGTGACCGGGATCTGGCAGAGCGTCTGGCTGGAACCCGTCGCTCCCGTGCATGTGCTCTCATATGCTGTAAACGCTTCCGTATCAAAGCATTATCTGGCTGTTACCGTCGATGCGGCCGGGCTTCAGGACGGGGACGCCATCCGTGTGGAACTGCTATCCGGGGGCTCCGGCCTGGACGTGGAGCATACGAACCTTCCGGCCTTGCAGGTGGTCGAGACCCGTTTCCTCTCCGGAGGGAAGGCCGTCTTCCCGGGAGCCGCCCTTCATCCCTGGACCCCGGACGATCCCTACCTGTATCCGCTCCGCATCAGCATCCTCCGCGACCAGAAGGTGCTGGATACCGTCTATGGGTATACCGCTTACCGGGAGGTATCCCTCGTGAAGGATGCCAAGGGCTTCCGGGCGCTCGGATTGAACGGGAAGCCGCTCTTCAACTACGGTCCCCTGGACCAGGGCTGGTGGCCGGACGGCCTGTACACGGCCCCGACCGAAGCGGCGATGGTCTATGACCTCGTGAAGACGAAAGACCTGGGATTCAATATGATCCGCAAGCATGTCAAGGTCGAGCCCGCCCGCTGGTACTACTGGTGCGACCGGCTCGGACTGATGGTCTGGCAGGACATGCCCTCGATGACCAACGGCCAGAAAGGCAAGTGGCGCTACCGTGACTTCGGGGACGGCGACGACGCCGAACTCTCCGACGGGGCGAAGGCCAATTATTACAAGGAATGGGGCGAAATCATCGCTGCCCGCAAGGTGTTCCCCTGCATCACGGTGTGGGTCCCGTTCAATGAGGCCTGGGGCCAGTTCGATACGGAAAAGGCCGTCGAATTCACGAAGGCCCAGGATCCGACCCGCCTGGTGAACGCGGCTTCCGGCGGCAACCACCGCGAATGCGGCGACATCCTCGACTGCCACCACTATCCGAACCCGTCCCAGTACCTCTGGAGCACGAAGGAGGCCAACGTCGTCGGGGAATACGGCGGCATCGGCCTTCCGCTCGAAGGCCACCTCTGGCAACCCGACAAGAACTGGGGATACATCCAGTACAAGACCCCGAAGGACGTCACGGACACCTACGTGCGCTATGCCCTCCAGCTCCTCGACCTGGTCGGCCGCGGCACCTCCGGCGCCGTCTACACCCAGACGACCGACTGCGAGATCGAGGTCAACGGCCTGCTGACCTACGACCGTGAGGTCCTCAAGGTGGACGAAGGCCGTGTCCGGGCCGTCAACCGGAGGATCATCCAGGAATTGAAATAGGGGATGGCCCTAATATGGAAAGCCGCGCTGGGATTCCGGCGCGGCTTTGTCATGGATCGGCTGCTAAAGTTTGGGCGCGACATCCCGCGCGGCCGGCTTCCCGTCCTTGACATAGGGCCAGCCCTCCTCGTCCCAATAGAGCCGTTGCAACATGAGGTATCTCCTTGTCGCAGAGCCCTCTACGCTTTCGTTGTGGCAGTGGTACAGGATGTAGTCCTGACCGATCCTGTCCGTGAAGATCTCACTGTTGTGGCCGGGGCCGAAGAAGGCGTCACCTGACTGGCTCGCGATCACCTCGGAGGCGAACCCCTCCGTCATCTTCCGGCCTTCCTTGTCCACGAATTCCCCGAGCAGCGACTTGCTGCGGCCCACCACCATGCGGTAGGTGGCGTCGAGATAGAGGCCGGCGCTGGCGAACAGGTACCACCAGTCGCCGTGCTTGTGGAGATAGGCCCCCTCGAACACCTTGGAGCGGCTGGGGTTGTCGTTGACGTCCAGGCCGGCCACATGGGTGTAGGTGGCTCCTTCGGCCAGGGCAGTCCCGTCCTTGTTGAGTTCCACCCGGTGCATCTTTCCGGTGCTCCCGAAGAACAGCCAGACCTTCCCGGTTTCCGGGTCGGTAACGACCTCAGGGTCAATGGTATCCTTGATGCCGCCGTTCGTGCTGGAGTGGGTGATGACCCCGGACCAGGTGAACGGGCCGGTGGCCGTGGTGGAGCGGAAAAGCGCGATGCCGCAGTCCGCGGCCGCGTTGTACAGCGTGATGTACAGGTTCCAGTAGTTCCCGATCCTGACCATGTCCGGCGCCCAGAACTTCGTCCCGACCTTCTTGGCTTCCTGCACGTCGTCCGTCGTGTGGGGCTTGGTGCTTGACTTGGTCCATTCCACCAGGTCGGGGGAGGTCCAGATGTAGGGATTGACCCCGGTGGAAAGCGTGTAATAGGTGGACCCGTACTGCCAGACGGTCGGGTCGGGCCGGTCGGCCGCGATGACGGGGTTCTCGAAATACACGTTCGAATAGACCGGTCCGGTAGGGATGGTATCCTCTTCGGGGCCTTTATCCGAACACCCTGCGGCGGTAAGGACGGCGGCCGTGAGGAGCGGAAGGAAGAAAATATGGTTCAGCATGTCGTTCAGTGTGAGGCGTTTCCGGGACCGCTAGCGCACCCGCAGGAAATGCGGGCCGAATCGCTCGAAAGCCTCGCGCTCGAGCATTTCCCGGTCGTCCGGGTGGGCGATCGAGATGAGCAGGCGGGCCCGCTCCTGGAGGGATTTGCCGTAGAGGTCCACGGCGCCGTATTCGGTGACGATCCAGTGGGCGTCCGCGCGGGGCGTAACGACACCGGCGCCGGGGTTCAAGTGGCTGACAATCTTGTTCTTGCCCTTGTTGGTGCGGGAGGCGAAAGCCGTGACGGACTTGCCGCCCTCGGACATCGTGGCGCCCTTGACGAAGTCGAGCTGGCCGCCGGTGCCGGAGAAGATGCGGGTCCCGATCGAGTCCGCGCTGATCTGGCCGGTGAGGTCGACTTCGGTGGCCGAGTTGATGGCCATCATCAGCGGGTTCTGCGCGATGATCCAGGGGTCGTTGGTATACTTGATGTCCTTCATCGCGACCGCCGGGTTGCGGTCGATGAAACTGTACACGTCCTGCGAGCCGAGGAGGAAGGAGGCGACCACCTGGCCGCGGTCGATCTTCTTGTTGGCCCCGTTGACGACCCCGCTCCGGATGAGGCGGAGGATGCCGTCGGCGAACATTTCCGTATGGACGCCGAGGTCCCTGTGGTCCTTCAGCTGGGCGGCGAGGGCGTTCGGCAGGGCGCCGATGCCCATCTGGATGCAGGCGCCGTCCGGAACGAGTTCCGCGCAGTTCTTGCCGATGAGGACCTCGGTCGGGGTAGGTTCCGCGAAGTCCTTGGTTACCAAGGGGGTATCGTCCTGGACAAGGTATTCGAAGGCGTCGATGCTGACGAGGTCGCCATACGCGAACGGGACGTTCGGGTTCACCACGGCGATGGCGTGCTTCGTGCTTTCGATGGCGGCGATGGAGCAGTCGACGGAGGTGCCGAGGGAGACCATCCCGTTCCCGTCCGGGAGGGAGACCTGGACCATGGCGACGTCGCAGCGGAGCGCGCCGCTGCGGTAGAGTTTCTGCGACTCGCCGAGATGGACGGGCAGGTAGTCGGCATAGCCGGCGTTGACATTCGCCCGTACGTTGGGACCGACGAAGAAACCCTGGTCGAAGAAGATCCCTTCATACCGCGGCTCGCTGTAAGGGGCCGGTCCTTCCGTGTGGAAATGGTGGAAATGGAGGTCTTCGACTTCGCCGGCATCGGCGCGGCGGCAAAGGGCCTGGATCAGGATATGGGGAACGCTGGCCACGCTGCTCAGGTGGATGTGGTCTCCGGACCGGACGACCCGGACGGCCTCGTCGGCGCTGACATAACGGATTTCTTTCATCTTGAATTGCGTTAAGGGTCTGCAAAGATAGCAAGACTTTTCGTATCTTTGCGGTTCATTCGGAAGATATGCACACACAAGAAGAAAAAACGGCGGCCTTTTCCCGCCTGCTTTCCATCATGGACGAGCTCCGGGAGAAGTGTCCCTGGAACGCGGCCCAGACCATGGAGACCATCCGCCCGATGACGGAGGAGGAGGTCTATGAACTGAGTGACGCCATCCTGCGCGGCGACCGCGCCGGGACGGCCAAGGAGATCGGCGACCTGCTCTACCATATGGTCTTCTATGCCCGGATCGCGGAGGAGGAGGGGAGTTTCGACATCGCCGATTCCATCGCAAAAGTCTGTGACAAAATGGTTTTCCGTCATCCGCACGTCTTCGGACCCCACGCCGGGGAACCGACGACGGCCAAGGAGATCGCCGATACCTGGGAACTGGTCAAGGCCAAGGAGAAAGACGGCAACAAGACGGTCCTTTCCGGCATTCCGGATGCCATGCCCGCTATTCTGAAGGCGCTCTCGATGCAGGAGAAGGCCCGGGGGTGCGGATTCGACTGGGAGAAGCCCGAAGACGTCTGGGACAAGGTCCGCGAGGAGTTCGGCGAGGCGCAGGAGGCCTGTGAGGAAGGGGATCAGAAGCACAAGGAAGAGGAATTCGGCGACCTGCTTTTCGCGGTCATCAACGCCGCGCGCCTTTATGGGGTCGATCCGGAGGCCGCGCTGAGCGGTTCCTGCTCCAAATTCCGCCGCCGCTTCAATTATCTCGAGGAACAGACCCTCAAGAAAGGCCTGAGCCTCAAGGACATGACCCTCGCCGAGATGGATGCCGTCTGGGATGAGGGCAAGGCCAAAGGCCTTTAGTGAAACGGAAAGAATAACCTGCATCACCGGTGTCTGCTGCTTCGCAGCCCTGTCCGGGTAAATGCCACCGGTGATGCAGGTTATTCTTTCACGATTCCTTAATCCGCGGAAAATACGTATCTTTGCAAACTCTATGCAGTATTCGGTCAGGGAAATCCGTTCCAGGCGGGACCTCCGCCGGTTCATCGCCTTCCCGGACAGGCTCTACAAAGCCTGCCCGCAGTATGTCCCTGCCCTGCACGGAGACCAGATGCATGCCCTGACGAAGGCGGCTCCGCTGCAGTACTGTACGCGGAAACTGTGGCTCTGTGAGGACGAGAAAGGCCGCATCGCCGGCCGGATCTGCGCCATCGTCAACCCCCGGTACAACGAACTGTACGGGAAGAAGCGCGCCCGCTTCGGCTGGTTCGACACCATCGAGGATCTCGAAGTCGCCCGCCTGCTGCTCGGCACGGCCGAGGCCTGGGCGAAGGAGATGGGGATGGACGAAATCCATGGCCCGCTGTATTACAACACCCTGGGAAAGCAGGGGATGCTGGTGGAGGGATTTGAAAACACGCCCGTTTTCAATACCCTGTATAACTACAAGTATTACAATGACTTCGTGACAGCGTTGGGGTACGGGAAGGAGTGCGACTGGGTGGAAAGCAAGGTGGCCGCCGACCAGGGCGTTCCCGAGCAGCTCGCCCGGCTCGCCGCCGTGCTGATGGAGCGCCACGAGCTGCACGAAGCGAAGATATCGGTGCTGATGAAGGATCCCGCCTGGGTGCGGCATTTCTTCGAAGTGTACAACGAAGCCTTCGCCGCCGGCGTCCAGAACTTCATCCCGTTCACGGAGGCGGAGATCGCCGAGGAAGCCGCGTCGGTGATGCGTTTCCTTTCGGACGACCTCAGCACGGTCCTTCTCGACGGACAGGACCGGGTCGCGGGCTTCGGCATCGCCTTCCCGGACATCTCGAAGGCCCTGCAGAAGGCGCGCGGCCACCTGTTCCCCTTCGGCTGGTACCATCTGGCGAAGGCCCTGAAGGATTGTTCGACCATCGACCTGATGGTCAACGGTGCGGCGGCGCAGTGGCGCGGGACCGGCATTTCGGCCGTCTTCCACGTGCTGATGAGCGAAAAGGCCGCCCGTGCCGGGGCGAAGGTCGCCCTGACCAACCCCCAGATCGAGAGCAACAGCGCCTCCTTCGTCTGGGACAAATATGCGAGCGCGGAGCCCTACATGCGGCGCCGCTGTTACCTGAAGAAAATTTAACGATATGGCAGACAATACATTACTGGAGAAGGTCCTGAGCCTGCAGGACAAGTACAAGCAGCTGGAAGGCCAGCTGTCCGACCCCGCGGTCATCGCCGACATGAAAAAGTTCGTCCAGCTCAACAAGGACTACAAGGAGCTGCAGCCGATCATTGCGGCTGGCCTGGATTACAAGCGCATGCTGGATGAACTCGCCCAGGCCAAGGACATCTTCATGAACGAGAAGGACGAGGACCTCAAGGAGATGGCCCGCGAGGAGATCGCCGAGATCGAACCGAAGATCCCCGACATGGAGCAGAACATCAAGCTGCTGCTGATCCCGGCCGATCCCGACGACGGCAAGAACGCCATGGTCGAGATCCGCGGCGGCACCGGCGGCGACGAGGCGGCCATCTTCGCGGGCGACCTTTTCCGCATGTACTCCAAGTTCGCCGAGAAGCGCGGCTGGAAGCTGGAGGTCTCCGACCAGGCGCCCGGCACGTCCGGCGGCTTCAAGCAGATCGTCTTCAAGCTGTCGAGCAATTCCGAAGGTGTGTACGGCGTGATGAAGTATGAATCCGGCGTCCACCGGGTCCAGCGCGTCCCGCAGACCGAGACGCAGGGCCGCATCCAGACCTCCGCGGCGACGGTCGCCGTCTTCCCGGAGGCCGGCGAATTCGACATCGAACTCAATCCGGCCGACATCCGGAAGGACCTCTTCTGCGCCTCCGGCCCCGGCGGCCAGGGCGTCAACACGACCTATTCGGCCGTCCGCCTGACCCACATCCCTTCCGACATCGTCGTCCAGTGCCAGGAGGAACGCTCCCAGCTCAAGAACCTCGACCGGGCGATGGAAGAGCTCCGGACGCGGCTCTACAACATGGAGCACCAGAAGTACCTCGACGGCATCGCGGCGAAGCGCAAGACCATGGTCTCGACCGGCGACCGCTCGGCCAAGATCCGTACCTACAACTATCCGCAGGGCCGTGTCACCGACCACCGCATCAACTGGTCGATGTACAACCTGCCGGTTTTCATGGACGGGGATATCCAGGAATGTATCGACCAGCTCCAGATCGCGGAGAACGCGGAGCGGCTCAAAGAAGCGGGAGAATGATGGAACGCAAAGATGAAGGCCTGCAGTCCCTCGGCAACCGGACCGAGTACAAGGACACCTATGCGCCGGAGGTCCTCGAGACCTTCAACAACATGCATCCGGACAACGACTACTGGGTCCGTTTCAACTGCCCGGAATTCACCACGCTCTGCCCGATCACGGGCCAGCCGGATTTCGCCGAGATCCGCATCAGCTATGTGCCCGATGTGAAGATGGTGGAATCCAAGAGCCTGAAACTCTATTTGTTCAGCTTCCGCAACCACGGGGATTTCCACGAAGACTGCGTCAACAAGATCATGAAGGACCTCATCGCCCTGATGGATCCCAAGTACATCGAAGTGACCGGCTTCTTCACCCCGCGCGGCGGCATCTCCATCTACCCCTACGCCAACTACGGCCGTCCCGGCACGAAGTGGGCCGCCCTCGCCGACCAGCGTTTCGCCTCCCACGAATAATCTGCAGTCCTGACCTGGAAAGGCAGGGGGGCCTGAACCCTCCGCAACCTCCGGTTGCTTCGTCCCTCCCACTGTCTCCTGCGTCCCTGTTTCACAGGAACTTGTATCCAGCGGGCCCCTCCCTCTGATGTGGCCGAGGGTGGCCACAGGTTCCGGCTCCCCCTGCCTTTCCGGGTCAGGAAAGGTTTACCAGGGCGAAGGAGAGGGTGCCGGAGCAGCAGCGCTTGCCGGCGACGGCGACGCTGGCCTCGCACAGGAGGAGGCCGGCCTTGCGCTCGAGGATCTTTCCGGTGATTTCGCACAGGTCGCCCGGACGGACGGCACTCCGGAATTTAACCCCGTCGATGGTGCGGTAAACGGCGATGCGGCCGGCGAGTTCGTCGCCGACGAGGCAGAGGCAGGCCTGTGCCATCATTTCGCAGAGGATCACGCCGGGGACGATCGGGTTGCCCGGGAAGTGGCCCTGGCAGAAAAAGGCGTCGTCCGGAATGCGGTACGTCGCGCGGCAGCGGCCGTCATCTTCCCGCTCAAACGTGTCCAACAACAGCATCGGCTCCCGGTGGGGGAGCAGGCGCTTGATTTCTTCCCTGTCCATATCTGATTGGCGTCCAGTTTATTCTGCGTATTTCCGGAAGGCGACGCAGGCGTCATGGCCACCGAAGCCGAGCGAGTCGGAGATGCCCAGGGTGATGTCGCTCCGGACCGCCACGTTCGGGGTGTAGTCCAGGTCGCATTCCGGGTCGGGGCAGTCGAGGTTGATGGTCGGCGGGATGATGCCTTCCTTCAGCGCCAGGATGGTCGCGATGGCCTCCGCGCCGCCGGCGGCGCCGAACATGTGGCCGGTCATCGACTTGGTCGAGGAGATGTGGGCCTTGTAGGCGAAATCGCCGAGGGCGACCTTGTAGGCGATGGTCTCCGCGATGTCGTTGAGGTGGGTGCCCGTCCCGTGCGCGTTGATATAGAGATTGTCCTTCTCCTTGTCGAAGCCGGCCTCCTCGAGGGCGAGGGTGATGGCCTTGGCCTGGGTGGAGCCGTCCGGACGCGGGGCGGTCGGGTGATAGGCGTCGCAGGTGTTGCCGTAGCCGACCATTTCGCCGTAAATCTTTGCCCCACGGGCTTTTGCGTGCTCCAGCTCCTCGAGGATGAGGATGGCGGCGCCGTCGCCCATCACGAAGCCCGAACGGTTCTTGTTGAAGGGGAGGGAGGCGTATTTCGGATCATCGGCGCGGGTCAGGGCCTTCGCGTTGGCGAAGGCGGCCACGCCGATCGGGATGGTCGCATTCTCGCAGCCGCCCGCGATGATGGCGTCGGCATAGCCGTGCCGGATGGCCCGGAAGGCCTCGCCGATGCAGTGGGAGGAACTGGCGCAGGCGGTGACGATGTCCAGGCAGGGGCCCTGGGCGTGGTGCTTGATGGCGATATGGCCCGCCGCGATGTTCGAGATCATCGTCGGGATGAACAGCGGGGAAATCCACTTGCCGGTCGGATCCTCGAGCATCTTGGCTGTCTCGCGGTACTGGACCTCGAAGCCGCCGATGCCGGAGCCGACATAGACGCCGAGGCGGAAGGGGTCGATGTTCGGATCCTCTCCCTCGCTGCGGAGGCCGGAGTCGGCCACGGCCTCGAAGGCGGCGGCCATGCCGAACTGGGTGAACTTGTCCTGCTTGCGGATGAAGGCCTTGTCCATCCCGTATTCCTCGGGATTGAAGTTCCTCACTTTGCCGGCGATGGTGACGGGCAGGTCCTGCCCGACGAAATCGTCCACATAGTCGATGCCGCAGACGCCGTTTATCAGATTGTTCCAGAAGGTGGGTACGTCGTTGCCGATGGCGGAGATGACGCCCATTCCGGTGATGACCACTCGTTTCGGTTCCATATTATACGATTAAATGGGGCGCGCCGGCGAGCAGGCGCTCGGCGCCGCCGATGATATCATTGACAATGTCCGCCGCGGACTCTTTCCGCGTAATAAGGCCCGCCACTTCCCCGGCGAGGAAACTGCCGCCGGCGAGGTCGCCGTCGAAAACCGCTTTCCGGAGGGAGCCCGTCCCGAAGACGCGGATTTCCTCGGGCGTGACGGCCGGATCGGCCTCCATCCGGGCGAATTTCTTGGTGAACGGGGTCTTGAGGCTGCGGACGGCGTCCCCGAGGGACTTCCCGGTCACCATCGTGCCCACGTCGGAGGCCTTGATGAGGCGCTCCTTGTAGGTCTCGTGGACCCGGCATTCGTCGGCGACGAGGAAGCGGGTGCCCACCTGGACGCCGCAAGCGCCCATCAGGAGCATCGCGGCGGCGGAGCGGCCGTCGAAGACACCGCCGGCCGCCAGGACCGGAATCTCCACGGCATCAAGGATTTGCGGCAGCAGGGCGAGGGTATGGGTGTCGCCGATGTGGCCGCCGGATTCGGCGCCTTCCGCGATGACGGCGGTCGCGCCGAGCTCCTGCATCTTCAGGGCATAGGCGACGGAGGCGACGACGGGGATGACCCGGATGCCGGCGGCTTTCCACCGCTCCATATAGGGGGCGGGGGAGCCGGCGCCGGTGGTTACGACGCCGACGCCTTCCTCGACGACGAGGTCGGCTACCGCGGCCGCGTTCGGGTCCGCGAGCATGACGTTTACGCCGAAAGGCTTGTCCGTCAGCTTTTTCGCCTTACGGATTTCGGCACGGACCGCCTCGGGACCGCCCAGGATGGAGGAGATGAGCCCGAGACCGCCGGCGTTCGAGACGGCCGCCGCGAGGCGGGCGTCCGCAATCCAGGCCATGCCGCCCTGGAAGAGCGGTTTTTCGATGCCGAGACGTTCGCAGATGACGCTTTTGATCATGAATCGTTTGCCGTTACAAACTGCAAAGATACAAAAAAACTATTTACCACTCCATCAGGATGGCCCCGGAGAGGAGGCCGGCGCCGAAAGCGCTGAAAATGAGTTTGTCCCCGCGCTTGAAGAGCCCTTTCCGGTTGCACTCGTCCAGCAGGATGGCGCAGGAGGCGGAAGAGGCGTTGCCGTGGTCCGCGACATGCGACGGGAATTTTTCTTCGGGGGCGCCGAGGCGCTTGCGGATGGCTTCGATGATGCGGAGGTTGGCCTGGTGGATCATGAAATACTGGATGTCATCCGTGGTGAGCCCGGCCTCGGCGAGGAGGGATTCGATGTCCCGGACCGCGGTCGATACGGCGAATTTGAAGACCTCCCTCCCGTTCATCTGGAGGGGGACGTCTTTCTCCTCCTTGGTGAGGAAAGGCGTGTGGTTCAGCTTCCGGCATTCGTAGAGGGTATTGACATCGGGCTGGCAGTCCATGCGGACCCCCTTGATGTTGTCCCCGGGGGCAAAGACGGCCGCGCCGGCCCCGTCTCCGAAGAGGATGCAGGTGCTCCGGTCTGTCCAGTCGAGCATCCGGGTCGCCTCTTCTGCGCAGATAATCAGGACGTTCCGAACGCGACCCGTCTTGAAGAAGGCCTCGGCGATGTCCATCGCGTAGAGGAAGCCCGGGCATGCACAGTTGATGTCCACGGCCGGGCAGGCGGCGCCGATCCGGCCGGCGACGACGCAGCTCAGGCCGGGCGTGACATAGTAGTTCGCGATGTTCGAGCAGAGGATGTAGTCGAGGTCCGCTGCGGCGATGCCCGCCTCCGCGAGCGCCTTTTCCGCCGCCTCCGTGGCCAGGTCCTCGAGCCGCTCGTCGGTGATGACGCGGCGGGACCGGATGCCGGTGCGGCTGGCGATCCATTCGTCGGAGGTATCGAGAAAACGGGTGAGGTCCTCGTTCGTAACTACTTTGCGGGGCAGGGCGCTCCCCGTGCCGATGATTTTCATATGCTGTATATTTCCGGCCTTCCGGCCATTTTCCATGCAAAGATATTCCGCTTTTTCCGAGCGGCCAAATTTTGTCGCAAACCCCGTGCCTGATTTGGGTGAATTTTTGCTACAAAGATTGCCCTAAGGCCTTTGACATGGCCCCCGGGTCCGGGGACTGGACTAGGTCGGCACTGGTATCGGTGATGTCCGGTTCACTCACTTGGAGGAGCAAATGTCTCATAAGGCGGCTCCATTTTCACGTTTTTCATTTTTTCATTCGGGGGATAATATAAATGAAAATCAAGCGAGAGCAGATCCTCATAAGTCAATTCATAGCAAACCAACCTATAGGAAAATAAAGGCTTTGGCGGACAACTCTCCTTTGGATAAAAGGGTACAACGAATACATATATCTTATCATATGTTTTCTTTTTCGAAAAAACATATTCATAAGAATAACACATTCCGCTACTGTAAATGGAAAGCGTTTCATAATTGACAGATCCTGGTGCTATTCCGCAATACTCTTCACTCACACCAAAATGATAATCCATGTAAACATGGCCATCATCAAAAAAATTGTCCACATATACAGTATCAGAACTATTGTTTTCAAATGCCAGGTGGCCATGTTCCCCAGGACCGACTTTGCTGCAGGAAATAAAGATGACGACGAAGGCAAGAACGAAGAATCTGTTACTCATTTTAATAACGAATAATGTTAATAATAATGTCCGGAAGATCAGTGGGGATATCTATAGTAATGCTATCCTCGATACCATTCTTTTTTTTACGAAAAGAAAAAAGAGATAGAGATAATATATTCTTTCTAGTAGGACTGGGTTGTTTGGTGCAAGGTAGGAATAAAAACTGGAACTTGCAAAAACAGCGACGAGAAACAGTCCCGGCCCAAAAGGGGCATTAAACGGGCCGGAAGCAGCAGAGAACAGCAACCTCCGGCCCGAAAAGCCGGCAGAAAGGGCCGGAACCAGTAAATAATATGACCTCCGGCCCCAAAAAGTAAACAAACGGGCCGGAGATAATCAATACAGGCTTTTCCGAGCGGCCAAATTTTGTCGCAAACCCCGTGCCTGATTTGGGCGAATTTTTGCTACATTTGCAGGGAAATCGGGTTCGGATGGACGGAAACGAGCGCAAATACATCCCCGAGTTCCTGCGGGGACGCTTCGAATTGATCGGCACGGTGACTTTCACCCTGCTGTTCGCCGTGCTGTACCTGCTGGTGAGCATTCCGTTCTCCCAGAACGCCTGGTTCCGCCTCGGCAACAGCGTGTTCTTCGGCTTCACGGCCCTTTTCGTCCTCGGCAGCCTGGTGATCGTCGTGGTCAGCCGGATGGTGATGTACCATACCCGGAAGCGCTTCAAGATGAAGTACTGGCACTATATCCTCTGGTGCATCGGGGAGATCATCGTCATCTGCGTCCTCTACACCCTCTTCACGCTGCGGATCGCCCGGCCGGAGGATATGTCCGCCGTCTGGGTATTCCTCCATTCGCTCCAGTACGGGGCGATGTGCCTGGCGGTCCCGTACATCCTCTCCGCAATGTTCCTCACGATCGTCCACCAGGAGCGGACCATCCGGCTGATGAACATGCGGGAGGTCGTCACCGACGATCCCCAGAGTGCGGCCTCCCAGAAGATCACCCTCTTCGACAACAGCGGCGCGCTGAAGCTCTCGGTCAGCAGCGACAACCTCTATTATATCGAATCGGACGACAATTACATCAAGGTCTGGTACACCGACGGGAAGGGCGAACTGAAGACCTACATGCTCCGCTGCCGCCTGAAGTCGGTCGAGGAAAGCTTCCTCGGCAGCGACCTCGTCCGCTGTCACCGGAAGTACATCGTCAACATGGCGAAGGTCCGCCTCCTCCGGAAGGAGCGCGACGGCTACCAGCTGGACCTGGACAACGACCGGATCCCGCCGATCCCGGTCACGAAGACCTATGCGGCGCAGGTGCTCTCCCGCTTCAGCGAGGGCTTGTCGGACGGGGCGGAATAGCCCCTATTTCTTTTTCCTTTTCCGGGATTCGCGGATGCGGTAGGCGCTCTCGACCATGACCTGGTCCTGGTAGCAGCCGCGGGCCGCGAGGATGTTGCAGATGCAGATGACGAGCGGGAAGATGGCCGTCCAGCGGAAGACGATGCCTTCCGGGGCTGTGAAATACAGGTAGGCGAGCCAGCCCTGGACGCCGAGGGCGACAAGGGCGGAGAGCGTCGAGAGGCGCATCTGGAGGATGCGGACCTTGAAGGTCAGAAGGGCCAGGACGATCATCGCCGCGAGGATGCCGAGAAGGATGCCGAAATACGGCTTCTGCAGTTTCAGGTAGGGGAGGGCCTCCAGGCCGTCCGGGCCGTTGAAGGTATAGGCGTCACCGAACAGGAGCACGGCGATGAGTACAGTGGAAATAGCGAGGTAAAGGGTCTGGATGCGCTGCCACATAGCTGTAAAATTTTGCACAAAAATAGGAATAATCCCCGGAATATCCTATATTTGTCCTTTACCGTGCAATTAATGACAGAAGCCATGAGAATACCTGAATCCGAACTGATCATCAACGGGGACGGCTCCGCGTTCCATATCCACCTCAAGCCGGAAGAACTGGCCGACAACGTCATCATGGTCGGCGACCCCAGCCGGGTTGACATGATCGCCGACTTCCTGGAGGACATCGAGTTCCGCCACGCCTCCCGCGAGTTCGTCTCCGTCACGGGCTGGAAGAACGGCAAGCGCATCACCGTCCTTTCCCACGGCATCGGGCCGGACAACATCGACATCGTCATGACCGAACTGGATGCGCTGGCCAATGTCGATTTCGCCACCCGCGAGGTCAAGAAACAGCACCGCTCCCTCAATATCGTCCGCATCGGCACCTCCGGCGCCCTCCATGCCGACATCCCGCTGGGCTCCTATATCCTGTCCCACATCTCCGTGGGCTTCGACGGCGTGATGAACTGGTACGCCAACCGCAGCAAGATCGCCATGCTGGATGTCGAGCGCGCTTTCAAGAAGCACATGAACTGGAAGCGCGGCCTGCCTTCGCCGTATTTCGTGAAGGCCAGCCAGAAGATGATCGACCTCCTTTCGGATGTGACCGTCAAGGGTGTAACCATCTCTGCCCCTGGATTTTACGGTCCCCAGGGCCGCGTCGTCCGGCTCGGCCTGGCCATGCCCGACATGCTCGAGAAGATCGAGTCCTTCCGTTTCGGCGACTATCGCATCACCAACTTCGAAATGGAAAGCGCCCCGGTCGCGGGCTTCGGCGCCCACCTCGGCCACAACTGCGTGACCGTCTGCTGCGCCATCGCCAACCGCTACCTCCAGAGTTCCAACCCGGACTACAAGCCCCTCATCCGCAACCTCGCCGAGGTCGTCGTCAACCGCCTGTCGACGCTGTAGGTCAGTACAGGCTCTCCAGCGTGGCGGCCTCCCATTTGGGGATGTTCGGGTCGTCGATGTAGGCGTCGATGAAGACGTTGTTGCCGAGGACGACGTTCTGCTCCAGGAAATACTTCTGGAAGGGCCAGAGGGCGACGAAGTTGTCGGCGATGTCGTGGGCGTGGTCATGGAAGCGGTACACGCAGAAGGGGTAGCCGTTCGCCCGGTAGATGTCGTCGAGGACGTTTGTGCCCCACATGCCGAGTTTCAGGACCTGGGTCTTGTCGTACTGGACGGTCCCGTCGGCCGTTCCGTGCAGGAAGAGGGTCGGGCAGGGGGCCTTCTTGTACCGGGGCACGCCCTGGTCGCCGACGATGGCCCCGGCGAAGGAGATAAGTCCCTTGAAATTAAATCCTTCCGGGAGAACTATGGCATAGTCGTCTCCGTTGCAGATGCTCAGTTCGGCGGCGAGGGAGATGATGGCGCCGGAGGAGTTGCCGACCAGCACGATGTTCTCCGGATCGACGCCGAGGGCCTCCCGGTTGTCGAGGATGTAGTTGACGGCGGAGAAGAGGTCCTCGACGCCCATGTATTCGGCCTTGATGGTGTTTTTCGCCGTCTGGATCCTGCCCTTGATGCTGAAATCCATCTTGACGCCTTTCAGGCCGAGGCGGTAGTCGATCGTGATGACCCTGTATCCGTTGTCGTTCAGGATCTTGAACCAGGGCATATAGCGCTCGTTGGAACGGTACCCGCCGACGAACCCCCCGCCATAGACAAACAGGAGCGTGGGCTTGGCATGGCCATCCAGGGTCGTATCGGCCTCCGGAGCGGGCTCATATACATCGAAGAAGAGCCGGCAGGTGTCACGCTCGGCGTATAGGTAGGTGCCGCTGGGGCCCTGCGCGGATACGGAGACCAGGCAGGCGAAGGCCAGGACGGCCGTGAGGAGTTGCTTTTTCATGAGTCGGACTGGGATTGGTACTGCTCGCTGACTTCCGGCATCAGCCGCCGGATGGGCTTGAGGTGGTAGAAGAAGCGGCTGGCGATGACGCGGATCACCGTATAGGCCGGGATGGCGGCGAGCATGCCGACGACACCGCCGACATGGCCGGCGACCAGCAGGACGATGAAGATCTCGAGCGGGCTCGCCTTGATGCTGGTCGAATAGATAAGCGGCTGATAGATAAAGTTGTCCACCAGCTGGGTGAAGAGCATGATGGCGAGGACGATGAGGGCGAAGATCCAGATGTTGACATCGAGTCCGGCCCCGGTGCCGTATTTGATCACCAGGGCGAGCAGCGTGCCGATGACCTCCCCGATGAGCGGTCCCACGTAGGGGATGATGTTGAGGATGCCCGCGATGAAGGCGATGCCGATGGCGTAGGTGAAGCCGATCCGGGCGATGAGCCACAGGCCGAGGAAATCCAGCAGCGCCACCCCGGCCATCTCGATGACCAGGCCGGTGAAGTAGCGCGAAAGGAGGGATTCGATGTCGGTGAGGGCGGTCCGCATCCGGTCTTCCAGGGGGTCCGGGGAGAGGGCGCAGACGATCTTCGAGAACAGCTTGTCGTCCCGGATGAAGAAGAAGGAGATGAACACCACCGAGAAGATGCCCACCGCGGCGCTCGAAACGACCGACGCGACGGAGCCGATGACGGAGGAGACGTTGCTCACATTGACGATGTCCTTCAGCTCCCCGAGGAGGAAGGCGATCAGGTCGAAATCGGGATCCAGGCCGGGGAAGATGCTGACAATCCAGGCGTTGAGGCTGTGCAGCCAGGCGAAACCGGACGCATCTTCGCCGGGCGTCCGGAGGAAGGAGGCGTCGCGGATGATCTTCGTCACGATCGGGATGACTTCCGTGACGATGAGCAGCAGGATGGCGAGGATGAAGGTGATGGTCAGGATGGCCAGGAAGCCGTCCGGGGCGGATTTCCCGGCCACCTTGACCTTCCGGAGCTGCCGGATGACGGGCTGGCCGATCAGCGAGACGATGAAGGCGACGATGATGTACACCAGCACGCTGCGGAAATACCAGCACAGGAACGCCGCCAGCGCGAAGGCGGCGGCGTACAGGGTGTATCGGGCCAGTTTGTCGGTGCTCCTTTCTTCCATTTACATCTTCTTTACCTTGGCGAGGAAGTTGCGGACATGGGCCTTGTATTCCTCCGGATAGGACTGGAAGGAATTGGCGTGGACGGCGCCCGGCGCCACCCACATCTCCTTGTAGCCCTGCGTCTTGGCGTCATAGTTCTTCTGGAGGTGGGAGAATTCGACGAAATCGTCGGCGTCCCCGTGGATGAAGAGCATCGGCCGGTCGCACTTGGCGAGCTGGTTGACGGACGAGGCCTCCTTGAAGGACCAGCCGTACTTGTTCTTGCAGACGATGCTGGCGCTCGTCAGGACCGGGAACGGCGGGAGGTGGAAGCTGTCCTTGAGGTTGAAGGCGAGCTGGTCCCAGACGCTGGAATAGCCGCAGTCCTCCACGTAGGCCTTGACATAGTCCGGCTGCGGGTCGCCGCTGAGCATCATCGTCGTGGCGGCGCCCATCGAGACGCCGTGGACCACCATGAAGTCGTCCTTGAAGATCCCGTGGGCCACTTCGATCCATTTTTCGACATCGTAGCGGTCATACCAGCCCATCGAGGTGGCGTTGCCGCCCGAATAGCCGTGGTACTGAAGGTCCGGGAACAGGACGTTGTAGTTGAAGTCGTCCCGGTACATGCGGACCAGATAGAGGAAGACAAAGTGGTTGTCGCCGAAGCCGTGGACCACGATGGCCGTCCCCTGCGCGTGGGCGGGATCGGCCGCCGGGACATAGGCGGCGTGGATGGGGTTGTCGTTGTATCCGGTGATGACGGTGTCCTTGAGGATGCCTTTTTCGTGGAGGCCGTCGTACCAGGCCGTGCTCCCGGGCAGGAGGGAATCGGCCTTGTGGCGCGTCCGTTCGATGTTCTGGCCGTCCGGCATGTCCACGAGGACGTAGTTGCACATGTACTTGCCGACGAGGCAGCCCTGCAGGGACAGCGCGGCGAGGGCGAGGAGGAAGAGGTGGTTCAGTCTTTTCATTATCTATAATTATGGGTTTACTTTCCACAAAGCTACGCAAAGTAAACGATTTTTTGAAAAAAAACTTGCTTGTGCCTTGGTGTGGCACAAGCAAGCGCTACCTTTGCACCGTGAAACAAAAATGAAACGCCATGAGAAACACGGATTACAACCTCGACGCCCTCGGCTCCTTCGTCTCCAACGACGCCGCTTTCCAGGCCCTGAAGGACATCATTACCGACTTCGATCTCGAGTTCGAGGCGGTCAATCGGCTTTAAGTTCCACCGTCAGGTGCTCCTTGTCGGGCGCAAGCCCCACCCTGAGCGTGCGCGGACCGTCCGCGCCGCGCTTGAGGATGCGGTCGGAAAGGATGAACTCCGAGACCGGGTCCTCGATGAGCCGGGTGACGGCCCGCTTGAGCGGCCTCGCGCCGTAGCTCGGGTCATAGCCCGCTTCGGCGACGAAGCGCTTGGCCGAGGGCGTCACATGGAGCTTGTAACCGGCTTCTTCCGCCCGCTTCCGGAGGTCTTTCAGTTCGATGTCGATGATGGCCTCGATGTCCTCTTTGGAAAGGGGCTTGAAGAAGACCTGCTCGTCCACACGGTTGATGAATTCCGGCGGGAAAGCCTTCCTGACGGCCTTCTCGAGCACTTTTTTCCGGTCGGCCCCGACGTCCCGGCCCGCCGTGGCGAAGCCGATGCCGCTGCCGTAATCCTCCAGGTCGCGGCTCCCCACGTTCGAGGTCATGATGAGGATCGTGTTGCGGAAATTGACGGTGCGGCCGTTGCTGTCGGTGAGCCGGCCCTCGTCCATCACCTGCAGGAGCAGGTTGAAGATGTCCGGATGGGCCTTCTCGATCTCGTCGAGGAGGACGACGCAGTACGGTTTCCGGCGGACCGGCTCGCTGAGCTGCCCGCCTTCCTCGTATCCGACATAGCCGGGAGGGGCGCCGATGAGGCGCGAAACCGAGAATTTCTCCATGTATTCGCTCATGTCGATCCGGACCATATTCTCCTCTGAATCAAAGAGATATTCCGCGAGTGAACGCGCGAGCTGGGTCTTTCCCACGCCGGTCGGGCCGAAGAAGAGGAAGGTGCCGATCGGGCGGTCCGGGTCCTTGAGCCCGGCCCGGCCCCGCCGGATGGCGCGGACCACCGTGTCGATGGCCTCGTTCTGTCCGATGATGCGCTCCGAGAGGCGGCCCTTCATCTTCAGCAGGCGGTTGCTTTCGCTCTCGGCGACCTTGTTGACCGGGACGCCGGTCATCCGGGAGACGATGGTCGCGATGTCCTCCGCCGTGACCGTTTCGGCGGCCCTTTTCTTGTTGCCCAGGTTGAGCCGGACCATCGATCCGGCCTCGTCCAGCGCGTCGATGGCCTTGTCCGGCAGGGAACGCTCCGTGAGGTAGCGGTCGGTCAGCCGGACCGCCGCCTCGATCGCCTCCGGGGTATAGCCGATCTGGTGGAACTGCTCGTAGGCGGGCTGCAGATGTTTCAGGATCTCAATCGTTTCCTTCACGCCGGTGGGCTCGACGACGATTTTCTGGAAGCGCCGGTCGAGGGCGCCGTCCTTCTCGACGATCTTGGTGAATTCGTCCACGGTCGTGGCGCCGATGCACTGCATCTCGCCCCGCGCGAGGGCGGGCTTGAGCATGTTGGCGGCGTCGAGGCTGCCCTGCGCCCCGCCGGCGCCGACGATGGTGTGGAACTCGTCGATGAACAGGATCAGGTCCGGGTTGTCCTTCGCCTCGTGGATGATTGCCTTGAGACGCTTTTCGAAGTCGCCGCGGTATTTCGTGCCCGCGACGACGGACGCGATGTCCAGGGAGAGGATCTGCTTTTTCGCCAGGGCGGGGGAGATCTCGCCCGCGGCGATACGGAGGGCGATGCCCTCGACTATGGCGGATTTGCCGACGCCGGGGTCGCCGATGAGCATCGGGTTGTTCTTCTTGCGCCGGCCGAGGATCTCGATGACCCGGGCGATCTCCATGTCCCGGCCGACGACCGGATCGAGCTTTCCCTCGCGGGCCGCCTTCGTCAGGTCATGGCCGAACTCGCTGATATCGAATTTCTTCTCTTTCGGTTCGCCTTGGGGCGTCACCTCTTCCTCGTCTTCCCCGGCGCGGCGGATCTGCGGCTGCTCCGGCTTGTTGAGCAGGCCTTCGTCCTCGAGGTAGGCGAGGATGCGGCCGTAGTCGATGCCGTGGTTGCGGAGGAAGACCTGGCCGTAACTCTCCGTCGTCCGGCAGAGCGCGAGGAGCAGGTGGTGCGAGGAGGCCTCCGCGCTTTTCAGTCGCGTCGCCTCCATCACCGTGATGCTCAGGACGTTCTGGGCCAGGCGGGAGAAATTGATGTGGTCCAGTTCGTTGTAGGGGATGGCCGTGCCCGTGAAGATGCGGCCGTCGATGAAGGCCTTCAGTTCCGCGGCGTCGATCCCGAGCCCCTGCAGGGCGCGGAACGCCGCGTTCTCCTCATGGCGGATGATGCCGAGGAACAGGTGGTCGGGCCCGATGCCGTAGCTGCCGGTCCGCATGGCCTCCTCCCGGGCGTATTTGATGATGCCGTTGAGTTCTTCCGAAACTTTGATTTCCATATCGCTTGGTTTCTGCCTGCAAAAATAAGAAATCCCCCGGAATATCCAGCATCTTTTTTCGGCGTCGTTCTTCGCGCGTGCGCTTGCATAATTCATGGGAAATGACTATATTTGCATGTTTATGGAAATTAGCCTATCAGAACGAAAAAATGGATAACAACGAAGAAAGGAAAGACATCCTCGAGGAGCCGCAGACGGGGACCATCGAGCAGGTGGAAATCGACCACGAGATGCGGACGGCCTACATCGACTATTCGATGTCCGTCATCGTCTCCCGCGCCCTCCCGGATGTCCGTGACGGCTTGAAGCCCGTGCAGCGCCGCGTGCTGTACGGCATGAATGAAATGGGCCTCAAATACAGCGGCCAGACCAAGAAATCCGCGCGTATCGTCGGTGACGTGATGGGTAAATACCATCCCCACGGCGACTCCAGCGTCTATGACGCGATGGTCCGCCTCGGCCAGTGGTGGAACCAGCGCTATCCCCTCGTCTGGGGCCAGGGCAACTTCGGCTCCATGGACGGCGACGCCGTGGCGGCGATGCGTTACACCGAGGCGAAACTCGAGAAGATGTCCGAGGATGTCCTCGGGGACATGGACAAGGACACGGTGGACATGACCCTCAACTTCGACGACTCCCTCCAGGAGCCGGTCGTGGTGCCGACGAAGGCCCCGCTGCTCCTGCTGAACGGCGCTTCCGGCATCGCGGTCGGTATGGCCACGAACATGGCCCCGCACAACCTCGGCGAGTGCTGCGACGCCATCTGCGCCTATATCGACAACCCCGAGATCACCACCGACGAGCTGATGCAGCACATCAAGGGCCCCGATTTCCCGACCGGCGGCATCGTGATGGGCAAATCCGGCATCCGGGAGGCCTACGAGACCGGCCGCGGCCGCGTCGTGATCCGCTCGAAGACCGACATCGAGGTGGATGAGAAGGGCCGCGAGACCATCGTCGTCACCGAGGTGCCGTACATGGTCAACAAGCGCGAGATGATCGAGAAGATCGCCCAGATGGTCGAGGACAAGAAGATCGAGGGCATCTCCTATATCAATGACGAGACCTCCCGCGAGGGCGTCCGCGTCATCATCCGCCTCAAGCAGGGCGCCAACTCCAACGTGGTGCTGAACACCCTGTTCAAATACACCCCGCTCCAGTCGAGCTTCTCGTTCAACAACGTGGCCCTCGTGAAGGGCCGCCCGCGCACGCTCAGCCTCAAGGAGATCCTCGCCAATTTCGTGGACTTCCGCCATGAGGTCGTCGTCCGCCGCACGAAGTTCGAACTGGACAAGGCCCAGAAGCGCGCCCACATCCTCGAAGGCCTCCTGAAGGCGATGGACATCATCGACGAGATCGTCCACATCATCCGCTACGAGACCAAGAGCATCGAGGAGGCCAAGCAGATGCTGATGGAGCGCTATGGCTTCTCCGAGGCCCAGGCGACGGCCATCGTCGAGATGCGTCTCCGCCAGCTCGTCGGCCTGGAGCGCGAGAAGCTCCAGAACGAATATGACGAACTGATGCGCTTCATCGCCCGCTGCAACGAGATTCTCGGCAGCGTGGAGGAGCAGCTCAAGATCGTCAAGGAAGAGACGATGGAGCTCAAGGACCGCTACGGCGACCCGCGCCGCACCGAGATCACCCTCGCGGCCGATGAATTCAACCCCGAGGATTTCTATGCCGATGAGGACCAGGTCATTACGATCTCCCACCTCGGCTACATCAAGCGCACACCGCTCACCGAGTTCCGCACCCAGAACCGCGGCGGCGTCGGCCTGAAGGGCAGCGCCACCCGCGACGCCGACTTCATCGAGCACATCTACATCGCCAATACCCACTCGACCCTCCTCCTGTTCACCCAGAAGGGCCGCTGCTACTGGCTCAAGGTCTATGAACTGCCGGAAGGCAACCGCACTTCCAAGGGCCGTGCGATCCAGAACATCATCATGATCGACCCGGACGACAAGGTCAAGGCCTACATCAATGTCCCGACCCTCAAGGACGAGGAATACATCAACAGCAACTACATCCTGATGGTCACCCGCAAGGGCATCATCAAGAAGACGTCCCTGGAGGCCTACTCCCGTCCGAGGACGAACGGCGTCAACGCCGTCACCATCCGCGAGGACGACGAACTGATCGAGGCCATCCTCACCAACGGCCGGTGCAACATCATGATCGCGGCCAACGGCGGACGCTGCGTCCGCTTCGACGAGACGGACGCCCGTCCGCTCGGCCGGACGGCCAGCGGCGTCCGTGGCATCAATCTTGATGAAGGGGACTATGTCGTCGGCATCGTCTGCCAGGATCCGCAGGCGGAAGACGCTTCGAAGCACCAGGTGCTCGCCGTCAGCGAAAACGGCTTCGGAAAGCGCTCCGACGTGATGGAGTACCGCATGACGGCCCGCGGTGCCAAGGGTGTGAGGACCCTCAACATAACGGAGAAGACAGGTTCTCTGGTAGCGCTCAAGAATGTCACGGACGAGGATGACCTGATGATCATCAACCGTTCGGGCATGACGATCCGGATGCCGGTCGCCACCATCCGCGTGGCGGGCCGGGCCACCCAGGGGGTCAAGCTCATCAACATCAAGCCCGGTGACGCCATTGCAGCCGTTTCGGTCGTGGCCCATTCCGACGATGAGGACGAGCCCGTGCAGGCCGCCGAGAATACGGAAAATGTGGAAGAAACAAACAATTAATACACGCAAGCAATGAAAAAGATTATGTTCGCCGTTGCGCTGATGGCCTCGATGGCCTTCGCCAACGCCCAGGTCAAGTCCGCGGAGGACATCCAGAAGGCCATTGACAAGGCCGAGGCTGCCGCCCAGAACGCCAAGAAGGCGGTCAAGCCGGAAACCTGGATCGGCATCGCCAAGGCCTATGTCAACGCCTATGGCAACCCGACCGCCAATGTGGTCGGTGGCGACAAGACCCAGCTCCAGCTGGTCATGGGCAACGACAAGCCCCTTTCCACCGAGATGGTCCAGGTGGGCGGCAAGGAACTTGAAAAGGCCGTCTATAAGGACAAGAACCTCTATTTCGACGGGAACAACCTCGTCATCATCGAGGTGACGAAGCCTTCCTACCAGGGCGATGCCCTCGCCAAGGCCCTCGAAGCCTATTCCAAGGCCGCTTCCCTCGACGAGAAGGGCAAGAAGACCAAGGAGATCACCGAGGCGATCGAGACCATCGCCAACAACTACGGCCAGGATGCCTACACGGCCTACCAGCTCGGCAACACCGCCAAGGCGAGCGAGCTCTTCGCCCGTCAGGCGGAGGCCGCCGCGACCGCCCCGCTGTCCCGGATCGACACGGTCGCTGTCTATTATTCCGGCCTGATGGCCGCCGAGGCCCAGAACTTCGCGTTCGCCAAGAAGCAGTTCGACCGCACGATGGCCCTCGGCTACATGGCGGACGGCGCTATTTACGCCAACCTCTATGAGTGCGCCCTCAGCCAGAAGGACACCCTCGCGGCCAAGAAGTACCTCGAGGACGGTTTCGTGAAGTTCCCGGAGAATTCCCAGGTCCTGACCAATCTCATCAACCTGTACATCACCACGAACGAGGATCCGGTCAAGCTCATCGGCCTGCTGGGCAAGGCGAAGGAGCAGATGCCCGACAATGCCTCCCTTTATTATGTGGAAGGTGACATCTACGGCCGCCTGAAGGATTACGAGAATGCCGTCAAGTCCTACCGCAAGGCCGGCGAGGTCAATCCGGAGTATGAGATGGGTTACTATGGCGAAGGCGTGATGTGGTACAACCGCGCGCTTGCGCTCCAGGAAGAAGCCAACGCCCTCCCTTACAGCGAGTACAAGAAGTACGACGCCCTCCAGGAAGAGCTGAAGGTCGCCCTGAAGAACTGCATCGATCCTTTCGAGAAGTGCTACGCCATCACGAAGAACGACGCTGTCAAGACGAACGTCGCCGATTACCTGAAGCGGATCTACTTCATCTTCCGTGGTGAAAGCGAGGATTACAAGGCCGCATACGAGAAGTACGAGGCCATCCTCAAGGCCGCGAACTAGTTAACGGAACCCATTGGAAACGAGCGGATCAGGCTTCGGCCTGGTCCGCTTTTTCCGTCTCCTCGGCCCGGTCGAAGGCCTTGACGATCTTGGTGACGAGCGGATGGCGGACGATGTCTTCGTTCGTGAAGGAGATGGTTGCGATGCCCTTGATGCCTCCGAGCAGGCGGATGCCGGCGAGCAGGCCGGAATCGCCCTTGCGGGGAAGGTCGATCTGGGTCGCGTCCCCGGTGACGATGAACTTGGCGTTGGACCCCATGCGCGTGAGGAACATCTTGAGCTGGCCGAGGTTGGTGTTCTGGGCCTCGTCGAGGATGACGCAGGCCCGGTCGAGGGTGCGGCCGCGCATGTAGGCGAGCGGGGCGATCTGGATGATGCCGTCCCCCATGAATTCCTGGAGCTTCCGGGAAGGGATCATGTCCTCCAGGGCGTCGTACAGCGGCTGGAGATAGGGGTCGAGCTTGTCCTTGAGGTCGCCCGGCAGGAAGCCGAGGCGTTCGCCCGCCTCGACGGCCGGGCGGGTCAGGATGATCCGCTTGATCTCCCGGTTCTTCAGCGCGCGGACGGCCAGGGCGATGGCGATGTAGGTCTTGCCCGTGCCGGCCGGGCCGACGGCGAAGACGAGGTCGTTGTCGAAGTAGGCCTTGACCATCTCCTGCTGGGTCTTGTTCCGCGCCCGGATGGGCTTGCCGTCCGTCCCGTGGACAATGGTCGCGTCGCCGCTGATGCGGAAGCGCTCGGCGGTGTTCTCTCCGCTGAAGATGTCCTCGACGTCATAGACGGTGAGGTTCATCTTGTGGTGGCGCCGCTCGATGAGTTCTTCGAAGCGCGTGTTGAACAGGGCGATGTCCTCTTCCCGGCCTTCCAGGATGAGTTCGTGGCCGCGGGCGGTCACCTTCAGTTTCGGGAAATAGGAACAGAACTCGTTGAGGATGCGGCCGCCTGCCCCGTAGATCTCGATCGGGTCAATGGCTTCCAGGAAGAGGCTTTTCTTCATCTATGCCGGTTGCTTTGAGGGTTTCTTGATAGGTCCTGGCCATGCTGTCATGGTCGGAAGGGCTCCGCCAGGCTTCCGGCCGGGAGAGGTATTCCGCGACGGGAAGGACGGTGTAGGAATCCTCCACCGTGCCGGGATGGGCGCACCAGAGGAAGCTGACCTCCGGCCGGTCGAGGGTGGTCGAGCCGTTCCGGTGGAGAAGGATCCGGACGGTTGCCGCGAGTTCGAGGCGGCATTTGGGGTCCTGCTGGTTGGAAACGGCATTGCCGAGGGAATAGAGGACGGGCTTGCCGTCGATGTACTGGATGTCCTGGGGGACGTGGGGATGGGTGCCGATGATGAGGTCGGCCCCGTTCGCCACCATCCAGCGGGCGAGGTCTTCCTGCTCCGGGGAATGCCGGTGGCGGTATTCGATGCCCCAGTGGGGAAGGACGATGACGTAGTCCGCTTCCTGCTCCCGGGCGCGCCGGAGGGCCTTTCCGATGTCTTCGCGCTGCATCCGGTTGACCTTCGGCCAGCGGGCGGAAGGCCCCGTGTTGGTCCCGTAGGTGAAGTTGACGAGGGCGATCCGGACGCCTTTCAGGTCGATGATGAGCGGGTAGCGGGCGGTATCGTCGGCTTCGTCGGCGGAGATGCCGGTATAGCGGACCCTGCCGGCGGATTCGAGCGCATCGCAGGCGCGGACGGTCCGGACGAGACCGGCCTGGCCCTTGTCCAGGATGTGGTTGTTGGCGGTCAGGAGGACATCGAAGCCGAGGCCGGTGAGGTAGTCGGCGTAGGTGTCGGGCGCGGAGAAGCAGGGATAGCCGGTGTAGGGATAGCCGGCCAGCGGGAATTCCATGTTGCAGACGGCAAGGTCGGCCGCTGCGACGGGCGCTTCCAGGCGGCGGAGGAAGGCGGACCAGTCATAGCTGGCCGGATCGTCTTTCCTGGCGCCCGGATGGGCCTTGCAGTGCATCCTGTAGGCGTTTTCAATCATGGGACCATGGGCCATCACATCGCCGATGAACAGGAGGGTCAGGGTGTCCTGCCGGCGATGGAGGGCGTCGAAGTCCACATCCCCGACGGGGTTGCGGAGCGCCTCTTCCCGGAGGAAAAGCTCCCGCCGGCTCGGCAGAAGCTGGGCCTCCGCCCCGAGCGTGGCGAAGGCGAGCAGGACCAGTATGGCGAACTTTTCTCTCACTCCGGGCAAAGATACATATTATTTTGCGGAAGCGGAGGGAAATCGTTAAATTTGCATGTTCAGGATGCATGTACGGATTATGAGAAAAAGCTTGATCCCCCTTCTGCTCGCCGCGGCCCTGCTGCTCGGCGGCTGCGACTTTTTCCGTTCGCTCGGCGGGCGGCCGACCTCGGCCGACCTGGAAGCGAAACGGGTGGAACTGGCCCGCCTGGAGGAACAGCGCCACCAGGCCCGCATCGATTCGATGCGCCGCGTGGAGAAGGCGATGGCCGATTCGCTCGCCGCGCTGGAAGGCCACCTGCTCGATTCCCTGAGCCAGCGCCGCGGGACGCTCCTGAATCCGACCCGGCTCGGCGGCCTGTACACGACGCGGCTTGCGACCCGTTATTGCATTATCGTCGGCGCCTTCCGGACCCGCAATTATGCGGAAAAGAAGCTGCAGAAATGCGTGGAGGCCGGCTATCCGGCCACGATCGTGAGTTTCCGCAACGGCTACAATTCCGTCGCCATCTGCCCGTCGGACACGCTTTCCGTGACGCTGGACCGCTTGAAGGCGCTCCGCGGCACATCAGTCTGCCCCAAGGACGCATGGATCCTTGTCAATGAATAGGGCCATGAAAAGACTGCTGCTCGCGACCGCCGTCCTGCTCTCGTCCTGGACGCTGCCTGCCCAGTTCCGTACGCAGGATTATGCCGACCTGTATGATTCCGAGACCGTTACCGCGCTGAAGGGGCATGTGTCCATGCTCGCCGGCGCCCAGATGGAAGGCCGCAGGGCCGGCTCGGAAGGGGAGCGGATGAGCGCGGAGTACATCGGCCGGACCCTCAGGGAATACGGGATCGAACTGATTACCCCGGAAGCGGGGGAGACCTTCGGCCTGGCCCGCGAAGGGGGTGATACCCTCGTTTCCCGCAATGTGGCCGCCTTCATCCAGGGATGTGACCCGGCGCTGAGCGACCGCTATATCCTCATCGGCGCCCGGATGGACAACCTCGGCAGCGACACCTATACGGTGGACGGCGAAACCGTGAACCGCATCTATTACGGGGCCAACGGCAATGCGTCCGGCATGGCCATCCTCCTGGAACTGGCCCGGATGCTCCATTCCAGCCGGCTCCGGCTCGGCCGTTCCGTCCTGCTGGTCGCCTTCGGCGCCTCCGCCGAATCGATGGCCGGCTCCTGGTATTTCCTGGACCGCGCCTTCTCCGACAGCGACCGGATCGACGCGATGGTCAACCTCGACATGCTCGGCACGGCCAGCCTCGGTTTCTATGCCTACACCTCCTCCAATGCCGACCTGAATGTGCTCCTGCGCCGTCTGGAGGGCGAATTGCTGCCGACCCGGCCGGCGCTGACTTCCGTCGAGCCGTATCCCTCCGACCACCGGGCCTTTTATGCGAAGGAGATCCCTTCCGTGTTCTTCACGACCGGCCGGTACCCGGAGCACGGGACCCAGTATGATACGCCTTCCCTCCTGCAGTACGACGGGATGGAGAAGGAACTGGAATACATCTATAATTTCACCGTGGCGCTTTCCACCGCCGCCCGGCCGCTTTTCCGGCCGGACCAGGCGCCGGCGGACGCTGCGGCCGCCACGCCGGCCGTGTCCTACCACGACGTGGACTACAAGCCGACCTTCCTGGGCTCTTCCGATCCCTCCGTGTTCCTGGAGAAATGGGTGTACGTCTATCTCCGCTATCCCAAGGAGGCGGCCGAGGCGGGGAACCAGGGCCGCGTCATCGTCGATTTCATCATCGACGAGGGCGGCAACGTGACGGACGTGACCGTCCGGCGGGGCGTTTCCCCCGCGCTGGACGCCGAAGCGGTCCGCGTCGTGTCGGCGTCGCCGAAATGGCGTCCCGGCCGGATGCGGGGCGGGAAAAAGGTGCGCACGGCCGTCAGCCTGACGGTGGAATTCCTCCTGGACCGGCGGAGAGGCAGTTTCGGCATCAATGGAAAAAGCATCGATTAACGATATGGATTACAATTTTCTCGAGATTGAAAAGAAATGGCAGGCCTGGTGGGCGGCCAACAAGACCTTCAAGGCGGAGGCGGACGGCTCCAAGCCGAAATACTATGTGCTGGACATGTTCCCGTACCCGTCGGGCGCGGGCCTGCATGTCGGCCATCCGCTGGGTTATATCGCCAGCGACATCTTCTCCCGCTACAAGCGCCTGAAGGGCTTCAATGTCCTCCATCCGATGGGCTATGACGCCTTCGGCCTCCCCGCGGAGCAGTATGCCATCCAGACCGGGCAGCATCCGGAGAAGACGACCCACCAGAACGTCGCCCGCTACCGGGAACAGCTCGACCGCATCGGCTTTTCCTATGACTGGGACCGCGAGTTCCGTACCTCCGATCCGGATTATTACAAGTGGACCCAATGGGCCTTCCTGAAGATGTTCGGCTGCTGGTACGACAACGATATCCAGAAGGCGCGCCCGATCGAAGTGCTGGAAGCGGCCTTCGCCGAGGGCGGCTCCGCAGCCGTCAATGCCGCTTGCGGGGAGCATGCCCCCTTCACGGCGGAAGAATGGAAGTCCTTCACCGACAAGGAGAAAGCGGACATCCTGATGCAATACCGCATTGCCTATCAGGGCGAATCGACCGTCAACTGGTGCCCGGCCCTCGGGACCGTCCTCGCCAACGACGAGGTCAAGGACGGCTATTCCGAGCGCGGCGGCCACCCGGTCTTCCAGAAGAAGATGGTGCAGTGGCAGCTGCGGGTCTCCGCCTATGCGGGCCGCCTGCTCGACGGCCTGGACCGGCTCGACTGGACCGACTCCCTCAAGGAGATGCAGCGGAACTGGATCGGCCGCTCCCAGGGCGCCGAGATGGTCTTCAAGGTCGTCAACGGCGACCGGCAGTACGACATGACCATCTTCACGACCCGGGCCGACACCGTCTTCGGCGTGACCTTCATGGTCCTTGCGCCGGAGAGCGAGTGGGTGGAGAAGCTGACCACCGCTGCGCAGCGGGCGGAAGTGGATGCCTATCTGGCCGCCGTCAAGAAGAAAACGGAACGGGAAAGGATTGCCGGAAAGGCGGTTACGGGCGTATTCTCCGGCTCGTACGCCATCAATCCGCTGACCGGGGACAAGGTGCCTGTGTGGATTGCCGAATATGTCCTCGCCGGTTACGGGACGGGTGCGATCATGGCCGTTCCGGCCCATGACAGCCGCGACTATGCCTTCGCCCGGAAATTCAACCTCCCGGTCATCCCGCTGATCGAAGGCGCGGACGTCTCCGAAGAGAGTTTCGATGCCAAGGAAGGCCGGATGATCAACAGCGGCTTCCTCAACGGCCTGGATGTCAAGGAAGCGATTCCCGCGGCCATCGATTATGTCGAGGCCCACGGCATCGGCCACCGCAAGGTCAACTACCGGATCCGCGACGCCATCTTCTCCCGCCAGCGCTACTGGGGCGAGCCGTTCCCGATCTACTACAAGGACGGCATCGCCACGCCGGTCCCCTTCGACCGCCTTCCGGTGACCCTCCCGGAGATCGACGAATACAAACCGACCGAAAGCGGAGAGCCGCCGCTGGCACGCGCAAAGGATTGGAACTATGAAGGTTATCCCTTCGAAAAGAGCACCATGCCGGGCTTTGCCGGATCCAGCGCCTATTACCTGCGCTACATGGACCCCCACAACGACGAGGCCCTTGTCAGCCCGGAGGCCGACAAGTACTGGCGCAATGTGGACCTGTACATCGGCGGGACGGAACATGCCACCGGCCACCTGATCTACAGCCGTTTCTGGAACAAGTTCCTCTATGACCTCGGCTATGTCTGCGAGGACGAGCCGTTCCGGAAGCTGATCAACCAGGGCATGATCCAGGGCCGTTCGAACTTCGTCTACCGCATCGTCGGGACCAACACCTTCGTCTCCGCCGGCCTGAAGGACGGGTATGAGACGACCGAAATCCATGTGGACATCAACATCGTCCGGAACGACCGGCTCGACCTGGAGGCCTTCAAGGCCTGGCGCCCGGAATATGCCGACGCTGAATTCATTCTCGAGAACGGCGAGTACATCTGCGGATGGGCGGTCGAGAAGATGTCCAAATCGATGTACAACGTGGTCAATCCGGACCGGGTCTGCGACACCTACGGGGCCGACACCCTGCGCCTGTACGAGATGTTCCTCGGTCCGCTCGAGCAGTCGAAGCCCTGGGATACGAAGGGCATCGACGGGGTCAACCGCTTCCTCCGCAAGGTCTGGCGCCTGTTCTGGGACCGCGACAAGTGGCTGGTTACGGACGAGGCGCCGACGGCGGACGAGCTGAAGGCGCTCCACAAGCTGATCGGCAAGGAGCAGGAAGACATCGAGAACTTCTCCTTCAATACGACCGTCAGCGCCTTCATGATTGCCCTGAACGACCTCCAGGGCTGTTCCAAGCGTGCGGTCCTGGAGCCGCTGCTGATCCTGCTGTCGCCTTTCGCCCCGCACATCGCGGAGGAACTCTGGCACCAGCTGGGCCATGAGGACTCCATCACCTACGCCTCCTTCCCGGAGTACCACCCCGAATATACGGTCGAGAATACCGTCAAGTATCCGGTGGCGTTCAACGGGAAGACGCGTTTCCTCGTGGACCTGCCCGCATCGATGGCGCCCGCGGAGATCGAAGGGGCCGTACGTGCCCATGAAAACACGCAGAAGTATCTGGGTGACATGACGATAGCCAAGGTTATCGTCGTCCCGGGCCGGATGGTCAACGTTGTCCTCAAGAAGTAGTATGGACAGGAAAGTCATCCGCAGCGTTGTCTGGGACTACATCGTCATCACGGTCGGCGCCCTGCTCTATGTCGTCGCCTGGACGTCGTTCCTCATTCCGAACGGCATCGCCAGCGGCGGCCTGACGGGCGCCTGCACCATCATCGAGATGGCGACCCGCGGGCTGATTCCCGTCGGCTGGTCCTTCCCGGCCCTGAACGCCCTCCTGATCATCATCGCCACGCTGATCCTCGGAAAGGGCTTCGGCTTCCGGACGATCTACGCCATCCTCGTTTCGACGCTGCTCTTCGACGTGATGCCGAAGGTCGACGTGCTCCTTTCCCTGCCCGGCCACCTGCTGTATCTCGACGAGAAGATCCTGGTCCCGGTCATCGGCGGCATCGTGGAGGCGATCGGCATCGGCCTGATCCTGTCCCGTGGCGGAAGCACCGGCGGGACGGACATCTTCGCGATGATCATCAACAAGTTCTGGCCGGTTTCCCCGGGCCAGGTGTACCTGTATTTCGACCTCTTCATCATCGCCTCCGTCCTCCTGATTCCCGGAAAGACCTTCCAGGATATGATGTACGGCTACCTGGCCATGATCTCCTTCTCGCTCGTGGTGGATTATGTGCTGCTGGGCCGGAAGTCCTCGGTGCAGGTGCTGATCTTCTCGGAGAAATTCACGGACATCGCCGACTTCATCATCCACGAAATGGACCGCGGGGTCACGGCCATCAATGCCGTGGGCTGGTACACCCAGTCCGAGAAGAAGGTCCTCCTGGTGCTGGCCCGCAAGTCCCAGCTGCATGAAATCACCAAGGCGGTCAAGGGCGTGGATCCGAAGGCATTCATGTCCGTTTCGCCCACCAGCGACGTGTACGGGGAAGGGTTCGAGGAAATCAAGACCGGCATCGACCGGAAGAAAAAGGCATAGCATCGATGGCAGAGTTGAAAAAAAGCGCATGGACCCATGTCAAGGAGTGGCTGCTGGTCACCCTCGGCATCCTCATCTATACGGTCGGATGGTCCGTTTTCCTCGTTCCGAACAACCTGGTCGGCGGGGGAGTGACCGGTATCAGCTCGATCATCCAGTATGCGACGGGCGGGGTGGTCAAGATCGGTTATTCGTACTTCGTGCTGAATGCCATCCTGCTCATCGCCGCGTTTACCATCCTGGGGAGCAGTTTCGGCGGCAAGACCATCTATGCCATCCTCCTGGCCTCCTTCGGCCTGACCTTCTTCCAGAGCGTCATCCCGTATGAGATCGTCCGGACGCTCGCCCTGGAGAACGGCAAGCTGATGTCGACCATCATGGGCGGCATCCTGGCCGGTGTCGGGATCGGGATGTCCATCTCGCAGGGCGGCAGCACGGGCGGCACGGACATCGTGGCCCTGATCTATACCCGCTACCGCAATGTCTCTCCGGGCCGGGTCATCCTTTTCCTGGATGTGATCATCATCTGCTCTTCCCTCTTCGTGCCTTCGGTCGTCAAGGAAATCGATCCGGCGACGGGGCAGGCCCTGCTCGGAGCGGACGGACAGCCGCTGACACACCTGATGCCCTGGGCGGAGAAAATCACGACCGTCGTGTACGGCTTGCTGCTCGTGACGGTCACCAGCTATGTGCTGGACCTGTATATTTCGGGCTCCCAGCAGAGTGTCCAGCTTTTCATCCTCTCGAAGAAATATGCGGAGATCGCGGATGCCATCACCCATGATCTTCGCCGCGGCGTCACGGTCCTGGACGGCAAGGGCTGGTACACGCAGCAGCAGACCGAGGTGCTGATGGTCCTGACGCGGAAAACGGACCTGAACCTCCTCCTCCGTTACATCAAGGCCATCGATCCGGAGGCCTTCCTGTCGGTTTCCTCCGTTTCCGGCGTGTACGGGAAGGGCTTCAATACCATCAAGGGCGGGGGAAAGAACGCCAAAAACGGAAAAACCGTATAAAAAAAGAAAATGTAACAAAAAAGGCCCCCTGAAACCAGCGTTTCGCGGGGCCTTTCGCGTAACTTTCGGCCGGAATCGATGCCTATGCTCCGGCCTGTCCTCATCATCGCCTTCGTCGGCACGGACCTCTCCTTCTTCCTGTCGGAATGGAGGGGCAGGCGGGGCTGGCGCCACGGACGCCTGACCCGGATCCTGGCCCTCGTGGAACTCAACCTCGTCCTGGTGCTGGGCTTATTCCGTTTCCGGTACGTGACGCCGGAGACCCTCTCCCTCTGCTACCTGTCGGCGGCCCTGTCCCTTCTGCTCCTGCCCGTGCCGCCGAACAAGGGCGCCCGGCTGCCCGTGCTTTCGGCAGCCGGACTCGCTGCCGTGCCGGCGGCGCTTTTCCTCCCGGCCGTATGCCCTTATGTGCTTGTGGCTGACCTGCTTCTCGCCCGGTCCGCCCTGGCCCTACGCCGCCGTGAACTGATGGAACTCCTCTCCCGGGGCATTACGCTCCGCAAGACCCTGGAACAGGAGGACCGCGCCACCTGGGAGGTCGTCTGGCTTTGCGTCCTGCTGCTGTCCTGCCTCGTCTCAGGTCATCCGGCCGCAGCGGTGGCGGTCTGTTTCGTTTCGCTCTTCCTCTATGCCTGGCTGGATGCACGCTGGAGCGCCGGTTCCTGCTTTTTCGCCGTCCCCGCCCTGGATGATGCCGTGGCACGGGCCCAATCCGGTAAAGCGCCCCGGCCCATTCCGGGCGAACCCTTCGTCCCGGACCGCAACCTCTATGAACGCTGCTGCCGCTACATGTCCGAGCGCCGGCCTTTCCTGGTGGAATCCTTCTCCCTGACGGACCTCTGCAACGCCATGTTCACGAACAAGGTCTATCTGAGCCGGACCATCAACGAATGCGCCGGAAAGAACTTCCGGCAATGGGTGAACCATTACCGGATCCAATACGCGGCGGATCTTTTCCGCCGAGACCGGAGTCTCAAGGTCGTCGATCTCGCCGCCCTGTCGGGCTTCCACACCGCCGCGACCTTCAACCAGGCCTTCAAACTGGTGATGGACGAATCCCCGAGCGCCTGGTGCAAGCGGATGCGCCACCGGGAGGAGGGGGAGTGATCAGAAGCGGAGCGTCAGCCCGTAATAACCGTCCGGCGTCGGGCCGAAGCGGAGGTCTGCGGAGGATGTCGAAGTGCCCTCTTTGAAAGCCTTGAGGCGGTTGGCGGCCGGGATGCTCATTCCGATGCCGAGGCTGGCGGTTCGGACGACCTCCTTGTCGATGCGTTTGACCCGGGTGTTGAACTGCTCTCCCTTGACGGTCGTGATGACTTGCTGGGCCATCAGCGGGAAACCGGTGAGGAGGAAAACGAGCAGGGGGATGGAGCGTACAATGGGTTTCATAGTCGATGCTTTTGGGATGGAACAGAGATAGCCATTTCCCCAAATATTACCAAGCATATGCGGACGAAAAGGGGCCGGCCCCGAAAGGCCGGCCCCATCATCAGGCGATCAGCGTATCCTATTCGCCGAACAGGACATTGGCCGTGTCGATTTCACCGCCGGCGGTGATGCCGCCGTCACCGACCAGGAAGGTAGCGAAGTTGTCCGCCGTGAGGGCTTCGCCCTTGACGGTACCCTTCACCTTGATCGGAGAATCGGTCGTACCGTAGGTGATGGCCTTGCCGGAGGCGATGGTCTTCGCCGTACCGAGGACGATACCGGCAAGGACGGAGGCCGGCGCCGTCATCGTGCAGTTGACCGAGCATCCCGCATAGCTCTGGTTCGTGTTGCCGCCCTGGCCGAAGAGGCCGCCCATGGCGAAGGTCACGTCGCAGGTTGCGGTCATGTTGCCGATGTTCCGGGAACCGGTGACCGGGTGGTAGGCCTGGGTCGGATAGCCGACCAGACCACCGACGGCACCGGCCGTCGAGATGTTCTCGACGAGGATTTCACCTTCATTGACGCAGTTCTCGATGGTGGCTGCACCGCCGTGGATACCGCCGAGGCGGCAGCCGCCGGCGCCCTTCTTGACGAGTTTGCCGTAGTTGTGGCAGCCGACGATCTTGCCGAGGACTTCAGCGGTGATCGGGGCCTTGGTGGCTTCGGTGCAGGCCTGGCCGGCAATACCGGCAAGGTAGTTGTTCACGCTGTTCTCCGCGATCAGGGTGCATTCGCCGTAGTTGTTGCAGTTCTCGATGACGGTTACGCCGTCCTCGGTGGAGCAGTCGCCGTTGCGTCCGCCGATGATACCGCCGACCCAGACCTGCTTGGCTGCAGCATGGGTCGGATCCGTGAAGTCAGCGGTGATGGCGCCCTTGTTGGTACAGTTGGTCACCGTGGCGCCCTGGGGCGTTCCGATGACACCGCCGACATAGTGGCGGGCCGTAACCTTGGTCGGGTCCTTGCCGAGGACGGACACGGTGCCCTCGTTGACGCAGTCTTCCGCGGTCGCGTCGATGAAGATGCCGACGACGCCGGCCGTCACGACGAACATGTGGAAGTTGGAGATGCTCGTGTTCTTGATGGATACCGAACCGGCATGGGTCAGGGAGATGGCTCCGCTGTTCTTGTTGCCCTTGAAGGTGCCGCCCTGCTGGATGGCGACGACGCCGCCGATGACCGGGCTCGACAGGGTGCCGGCGCCGGTCATGGTCACGGACGCCTTGTTGGTGACGTTGGTGACGGAACCGGTGGAGTAGCCGGCGAGTGCGGCGAGCTTGTGCTCGGCAGCCGTGTCATCCGCATCGAAGCTCTGCGCGAAGGCGCCCTCGATGGTGAGGTCCTTGACGGAACCGGTGAGCGTTCCGAAGAGCGGGGCGGCGGCGGAGACATTCTTCAGGGCGTGGCCCGCTCCGTCGAAGGAACCGGCGAAGGAGGCGGCCCCGGTGATCTCGACATTCTTGAGGTCGATGTCCTTGGCGAGGGTGACGGACGCCGTCTCCGGCGCCAGTTCGGCCGCGACATTGATCCAGGATGCGAAATCATCCGCATTGTCCAGGCTCAGCGGGTAGGTGAAGGTCACGGCTTCGGTCGTGGCGCTGTACGGATCGGAGAACTCCGCTCCTTCGTTGCCGCCCGCGCCGAGGGCCTTGACGCGGAACTGGTAGGTCTTCTCGGGCCTCAGGCCGTTGACCAGGAAGTGGGTCTCGCTGACGGATTCGGCGACGGTCTTCCATTCTTCATCCTCCGGACCCTTCATCTCGATCCTGTAGGCGGTCGCATTCTCGACGGCATTCCAGGCGACATCGGCCGACTTCGGAGTCATCGTGGCGCCGGTGATGACCGGCTTGCCGAGGTTGACCTCCGGCAGGGTCTCTCCGGCGGTCTCGTCGGAATAACCGGAACCGTTGGACGTGAATGCCCTGACGCGGAAGCTGTAGGAGACACCGTGCTCGAGTCCTTCGATCGTGCAGGTGGTGTCCTCCGTGCGGTCGCAGGCCGTCCAGGTCGTAGCGTCGGCCTTCTTGTATTCGACGACATACCATTCGGCGCCGTTCACGGCATCCCAGCTGACGGTCGTGTAGTTGTAGAAGACATCGACCTTGACATTGGCCGGGGCATCGAGTTTCGGCTGGTCGGGCTCGTCGCCGCCGTCCTCGAACGGGGTCGGGTCGAACACGACGAAGACCGGGTGGTTGTCAGCGCTCGGGTTGGCCGTACCGGCGGCGTAGGTTTTGACGTTGCCGGCCCCCATGGCGATGATGTTGCCGCCCAGGTTGATTCGGCCTTTGACGAGCACCGGATGCTCAGCGCTGCCGATGCTCACGAGGGCGGTGGCTCCGTTGTATTTACCGATGACCATGCCCGTGTATTCGTTGGTCATGTCAGCGTTACGGACGACACAAGCAACTGAACAACCGGGGAATTCCTGACCGGAGTTGTCCGAGTTGCCGATATTGCCGATAATGCCGCCTACGCCTTGCGCATTGATGAGGGAGGTGATGTTGCCTTTGGATATACTGTTGGAAATCTTGAATCCGTTGGAGGAGAAACCGGCGATGCCGCCGGCGACGGATGCCTCTGCTCCGCCTTCCAGGCGGACGCTGCCGTTGTTGGTACAGTTGTCAACGATACCGGAACCGCCGTGGATACCGCCGATACGGGCTTTACCAAGACCCTTGAGGGTAACCGTGCCGTTGTTCTCGCAGTAGCTCGTGCTGTTCTTGCGGGAACCTTCCTTGCCAGGCCAGCCGCAGATGCCGCCTACGGCCGAGTTGGCCTGTGCCGCGTCCGTTTCGACCGTGATGTCACCGTTGTTCACGCAGTTCTTGTAGCTGGTCAGGTTCTGGTCGCTGCCGGCGAAATAGTCGCCGCCGCCGATACCGCCGACGCAGACGATGTGCTCATGTGAGGAACCGGTGAATGCCTTGCCGTTGGATGCCTTGATGGTGATGTTGACCGCAGCGTCGTTGATGCAGTCCTCGACGGGACCGTACGGGTTGGCGACGATGCCGGCGAATTGGTTGCGGTTCATGTTGGCCGTCGTGTATTTTTCAACGGCCGAAAGGGTATAGAAAACAGGGGCGCTGTTCTTGCAGTTCTTCATCTGGAACTGGTCCCCGTTTCCGTAGGCGACGATGCCCGCCGCGGCCGGCGTTCCGTTCTTTGTCTCGTAGATCTGGCTCTTGGCTTTGACATAGTCGGCCGTGATGGTGACGGACCCTTCGTTGACGGCATCGTTCAGGGCGCCCTCCAGGTAACCGATGACACCCGCGACCGCGATGCCGTGGAGGATGGAGGCCTCCAGCTTGATGGCGCCTTCATTGCGGATTTCGCCCTTGATTTCGCCCTTGGAATAGGCTGCGACACCGCCGATGACCAGGCTGGCCTGGAGTTCATCCTTTTCGGACTTTGCGTTGATGTTGCCCTTGTTGATGACATTCTGGAGGGTGCCGGTGTTTTCGCCGACGATGCCGCCGACGCTCATCTGGTCAGAAGAACTGGCGGTGTAGGCGATATCCACCGCAGAAGTGATGTTGGCGATGGTACCCTTGTTGGAAGCGGCGATGGCGCCGCAGACGGGGTCTTCCGATTCGATGCTGCCGGAAGCCGTGAAATTCCTGACGGTGCCTTCCACCTCATAGAACAGGGGTTTGGAGATACCGGTGATGCTGTGTCCGCCACCGTCGAAAGTGCCGCCCAGCGATTCTTCCATCGCGGAGTAGACCTGGCCCGTGAGGTCCATGTCGGTGGTGATGGTGAAGACGTCGTCGTTGCCGACTTCAATGACACCGGCTTCCAGCCAGGCGACGAACTCGTCCACCGTCTTCATTTCCTTCGGGAATGAACCCGGCTTGCGCGTGGAGACGTTCTGGACGGTGCAATATTCGGAGTCGCCGGCCAGGGTAATGGTCTTGGCGCGGACGTTATAGGCCGTCTCGGACGGGAGGTTCTCGACGCGGAGGACCGTCTTCACCTTTTCGCCGGCTGCGATGGTCTCGACCGTCCAGTTCGGATCGGAGGCCTTCTTATATTCGATCTGGTAGGAGACGGCATCCGGCAGGGGATCCCACTTGATGATCAGGCCGGTCGAGAATCCGGTCACCTTATAGATAAACGGGTCTTCAATGCCTTCGGTAATGATACCGCGCCCGACTTTGAAATAGGCAGGATTGCCCTCCGCCGTCTCGAGGTACTTCCAGTCGGAGTACTTGGACATCGGATAGTTAGCGCGTCCACGGATATAATACTTCTTGCCGACCGTCTGCCCTTCCAGTTTGGCGGAAAAATCGGAGGGCACATTGCCGTTTTCATCTCGCTCCACCTGGACGGTGGCGCTGATGGTCTCGTCATACATGTCCGGTTTGATCAGCTTGCCGTCGGTCGTGTCCGTCGCTTCGACGAACTGGACCGAAAAGGACGTCGCACCTGCGGCGACAGCCTCCGGAGCGGACCACTTGAGCGTAATTGTCTTGCCGCCGTGGGTCACCCCTTCATAGGTGAGCTGGGAAATCCCCGGTTTGCTGCCATCGATGCCGGTATGGATGGTCTCCTTGACGCATCCCGTGAACACCAGCAGGGACGTGGCAAGCACGGCCGACAGTATTCTGAATGATTTCATACTCATTGTGTTTGTTTGTGTTACGATAAATTCTTACGTCCCTTCCAGGGGGGCGCACCTTGACAAACAAACCGTATTCACGGGCCTCGCGGCCGGGGAGTCCTGACTTACGAGGGACAAATATATGCATTTTTGTCTAAAGAATGCGCGCAATCAAATATTTTTTTTAACTTTGTCATATGTTTCCAATGGGAAACTTGTAATGTTTAACAAGCAAAACGCAATTATTAATTTTTTTTTATATTAAACCAACCTTGAAAACATTCTGATTTTCACCGTAAACGGCGTCCTGGCTTACACAGGTTTGATTTTAAACACTAAGGACCCAGTTTATGAAAATTAGGATTTTCAGATGTGCAGCCGCCTTCCTGGGATTACTCCTGGGGGGAGTGGTTTATGCACAGAACATGACGGTTTCCGGCGTGGTCATCGACGCAAGTACGAATGAACCGGTTGCCGGTGCCGCCATCATGGTGAAAGGTACCAGTATCGGCGACGTGACCAAGGCCGACGGTACCTATACGATCAAGGCTCCTGGGAACGGCGTCCTTGTCTGCCAGTTCTTCGGCTATAAGACCGTCGAGGAGGGTGTCAACAACCGTGCCAGGATCGATTTCATTCTCCACGAGGATGCCGAGACGCTGGAAGCGACCGTCGTCGTCGGTTACGGTACCTTGAAAAAGACCCAGCTTGTAGGTTCGGTCGAGAACCTTGACGGCGATGTGATCGCCGACCGCCCGAACAACAACATCACCCGTTCCTTGCAGGGGCAGATCGCCGGCCTGAACATCATCCAGACCGACGGTAAGGTGAGCCACTCCGGCTCGGTGTACATCCGCGGCGGTGCAACCAGCTACCATACGCGTTCAAGTGCGACCAGCGCCAGCGGTGCCGGCCACAGCATCGGTAACGGAGGCTCCGCCCTCGTGCTGATTGACGGTGTGGAAGGTTCCCTCTCCCAGGTCAATCCTGCGGATGTCGAGACGATTTCCGTCCTGAAGGATGCGTCTTCCGCCGCCATTTACGGCGCCCGTGCCGCCTACGGTGTGATTCTGGTCACTACGAAGGAGGCCAAGGGAGAAAAGATTTCCGTGACGTACAACGGCTCCTATTCCATCAATGAGCGTATCGTCAAGTGGGAAGACCACATCGTTACGGACGGTTTGGAATGGCTCGAGGCCTTCTATGATTTCTATGGCAATGATTCCCGCGTCCCCGGTGCTTCCGGCAAGGTCCCTACGACCATCAATACGCAGGATGTATCCATGTCCGGAACGACCTACCTCGACGCCTACCGGGCAATTGCCGCCGCACGTGCCGACGGTCAGCCTTACAATGATTTCGGCGTTCTCCCGGAGGATCCGACCGGCTACAGCCTCGGCAGCAAGAGCCAGTTCCTTTATTACGGCAACACCAACTGGCTCGGATTCTTCTACAAGCGCCACTACGGCTCGCAGACCCATGACGTCAGTGTCCGCGGTTCCAGCAAGAAGATGACGTACAACATCACGGGCCGCTATTACGGGCAGGACGGTATCTTCAAGATGGGCAAGGAGTCCTACAATACCTTCTCGCTGCGCGGAAAAGGCAAGATCAAGATCAACAACTGGCTCAGCCTGGACAACAACACCTCCGTTTTCCGCAGCATCCAGACCCAGCCGATGTTCACGACCGGATCCCTTGTCGGTCACCAGGTCGACCAGCACGGCCAGCCGGTCCTCGTCCCTTACAACTACGACGGGACCTATGCCCTGGCGGCGAACAAGACGTCCTATGCGTCCTTCATCGAGGGCAATACCGGTCAGGATGATTCGAACCTGGTCCTCAACACGACGCTCGGCCTGACGCTCGATCTCGTCAAGGACGTCTTCAAGATCCGCGGGGAGTTCGGCTATCGCGCCATCCGTCGCTGGAGGGAACGGTACCGTGCTCCGCTCACTTTCTATTCCGCTCCCGGAAAAGCGACCGAATATGTGACCCAGGAATCCTCTTACAAGTCCCGCTGGACCTATGACACCGACCACATCCAGGCCAACGTGATCGCGACGTGGACCCCGAAACTCGGCGAGAACTTCGACCTGAACGTCGTCGGCGGCTGGAACCTTGAAGACTATCAGTACAACCGCTTCTATCTCCAGCGCAAGGGAATGCTGTTCCCGGCCATGTATTCCTCCTATGAACTCTTCGACGGAACCGATATCAAGATTGAGCAGAACGACAGCAGTTACGGTATCATCGGTTTCTTCGGCCGTGCCAACCTCACGCTCCTCAAGCGTTATATCTTTGAGGCTTCCGCCCGTTATGACGGGTCCTCCAAGTTCCCGGCTTCTTCCCAGTGGGGCTTCTTCCCGTCCTTCTCCGCCGGCTGGCGTGTTTCCGAAGAGCCTTGGATGAAGTGGTCCCGCTCCTGGCTGGACAACTTCAAGATCCGCGGCAACTATGGCTCCCTCGGCAACGGTACGGTTTCTCCGTATACGTTCCTCGAGACGATGGGCGTCAGCAAGACCGGCATCGTCATCGGCGGCGTCAAGGCCAATTACACGACCCAGCCCACCCCGATTCCGACGACGCTGACCTGGGAAACGGTTACCACTTATGACATCGGTCTGGACATCGACCTTTTCCACAGCCGTCTTTCCTTCTCCGGCGACCTGTACCGGCGCAATACCACGGACCTGATCACCTCCGGTCCGGAAATCCCCGCCATCTATGGCTCGACTTCTTCTCCGGCGGGCAACTATGCCGCCCTCAAGACCGACGGCTGGGAGGCGACGCTTTCCTGGAGGGACCAGTTCAAGCTCGGCGGCAAGGATTTCTCCTACAGCATCAAGGGCAGTGTCTGGGACAACAGGACGTGGGTCACCAAGTATGAAACGACGACCCATCGGCTCTGGAACTACTATGAAGGCAAGGAAATCGGTGAGATCTGGGGTTTCCGCACGGACGGTATCTTCCGGGACAACGAGGAAGCCAACAACTGGGCGACCGATTCGTTCCACAAGAACGGTTCCAATTTCCGCGCTTATGCGGGCGACCTCAAGTTCGTCGATATCGACGGTGACGGCGATATCAATTATGGAAACGCCACGGTGGAGGATTCCGGCGACCTTGTCCGCATCGGCAATATGATGCCCAGGTTCCAGTATGGCCTCAACCTGGACTTCAAGTGGGCCGGACTGGGTCTCAGCCTGTTCTTCCAGGGTGTCGGCAAGCGCGACTGGTATCCGACCGTCGAAACCGGCTTCTTCTATGGCCAGTACAACCGTCCTTACAGCCCGTACCTGACCTATACCCAGACGGGTGACAACTATGCCCAGGTCGATTACAGCACGACCAACTGGGTGGTGACCAACTATGACAAGAATCCCTACTGGAGCCGCCGCGTGGGTTACAGCGCCAACCGTAACGTCGGTCCGCTGACCTACGAGAACGACCACTATCTGCAGAATGTCGCCTATGTCCGTCTGAAGAACCTGACGGTGGACTATACGATTCCGGAAGACATCCTCCGCAGGAGCGCCCTGTCCAATGTCCGTTTCTATGTTTCCATGGAGAACCTCTGGACCTGGTCTCCGCTGTTCAAGAACACCCAGATGTTCGACCCGGAGGTCATCAAGATCGGCGACTCCGACTTCGACAGCACGGGCGCTGACTACTATGGTCTCTCCGGTGTCGGTGAGGGTTACAGCTATCCGATGCTCCGCACGTTCACTTTCGGTGTCAACTTAACTTTCTAAGGAGGAATGACAATGAAAAGATTTTTCCATCTCATCGCAGCGGCGGCGGCCGTAACCGGCTTCGTCTCCTGCAATATTGACGAATTCCTGACCCGCGAGCCCATCAACGAGTTCCGTGCGGAAACCTACTTCGGTTCCGAGGCGGAATTGGAAATGTATGCCAACGGCATGCTGAACAGCTATATGTCGGACTATACCGAAGTGGCCAGCGGCGATGCTTACAACGACCTGATCGCCACGAAGACTTCCACGGACTTCTTCCGTGCCGACGTCGACTGGAACAGTTCCAAGCAGGGCTCCTGGTCCTGGGGCTTCCTCCGCAGGACCAACTATATGCTCGACAACATGTCCCGGGCCAAGGAGCATGTCAGCGAGGAAATCTACAACCATTATGAAGGCGTCGCCCGTTTCTGGCGTGCGTATAACTACATGTCGCGCATCAAGCTGTTCTCGGACGTCCCGTGGGTGGACCATTATGTCTTCCATACGGACAACGAAACGCTGTATGCCGGCCGCGATGACCGTGAATACGTGTTCCACATGGTGGCCGAGGATCTGAAGTTCGCCTGCGAGCATGTGATGAACGGCGATTTCAAGACGGACGAGCGTTCCGTGATCTGCAAGGATATCGTGGAGTCCTTCGCTTCCCGTATCTTCCTGTACGAAGCGACCTTCCGCAAGAACATCACGGTGAATCCCGCGACCAACCAGCCCTGGAAGAACAACTATGAGACGGTTGAAGACCTCCTTCGTCTGGCGCAGACCTATGCCAAGGATGTCATTGACAACGGCGGCTACAAGCTGGTCTCCAATTACCCCGATCTGTTCATCAGCAAGAAGCTCCTTTCCGATGAAGTGATCTATGGGAAGACGTTCCTGACCGATGTCAACGGCCGCCACAGCTACACCCGCTATTTCCATTCATCGACCCTCGGCCAGCAGTATTCCGGAACGAAGGACCTGGTCCGTATGTTCATGAAACTCGACGGTACGCCGATTTCCGAGGCTGAAGCCAAGCAGTCGATCCTGACGGAATTCAAGGGCCGTGATCCCCGCCTGGCCGCCACCGTGCTGGGCCCCGGCCGTGAGATCCTCAACGCTTCCGGCAAGCCGACGCACGAAACGATCGACTTCACCTTCTGCAAGACCGGTTACCAGATTGTCAAATGGTGCATTCCGGATGCTTCCCACTTCCAGAACTCCATCGACGAGAACAGCATTCCGATCATCCGTTATGCCGAAATCCTCCTCAACTATGCCGAGGCCTGCAACGAACTCGGCGAGATGACCGAGGATATCTGGAACAAGACGGTCGGCGCCCTTCGCGAGCGGGCCGGTATCAAGAATATCTATCCGACGGCGATGGACCCCTGGCTGTATGATTATTACACGAAGGGCCTGGACCATCCGGCGACGGACATCAATGCCGTGGGCCTGGAGATCCGCCGCGAGCGCGTGACCGAACTGACCTTCGAGAGCGAACTCCGTCAGAATGACATCTATCGCTATGGTCAGGCCGACCTGGTCGTCCGCCGTTTTGAGAATGTCGGCTGGGCCGGTATCTGGGTCACGCCGCAGGAAGCTTCCAGTGGACTTACTTTTGAAGGCGAAGAGTACAAGTTCAAGTCTGCAAAAGCGGGCGCGGTGAACTCCACGACGGTCTATCCGATCAAATCCCGGGAGGAAGCGGTCAATACCGACTGGTTCTTCTCGGAAGGCGACCACGGCTATCTGGTGTACAAGTACGCCCTGAAGTGGGAACCGCGCAAGTACTGCCGCCCGATTCCGGACCAGGCTTATACCATCAATCCGAATCTGGGCCAGAACTACGGTTGGTAGAATGGTGTAATTAATTGATAATGAAGAAATTCTATCTCATTTTGTTCGTGGCAGCGGCCCTTGTGGCCGCTGCCTGCGAGAAGAATCCCGCCGTCGATCCGACCCCGGTGACCCCGACTGAATCCACGACGGATCCCGTCATGGCGACCCTGACCGATTCCCAGATCAACGGGACCTCCATCGGTTCGGACATGACGGTCGCCGGCCTTGTGAAGAACGTCAAGACCGGGCAGGGGATTGCCGGCGTCAATGTGACGGACGGTTACGGCTGGGCCAGGACGGACGCCAACGGCGTCTATCAGATGAAGACCAACGACCTGGCCAGGAAGATCTACATCACGACTCCGGCCGCCTTCAAGATCGGCCAGTCCTCCGACGGCCATCCCAACTTCTTCACCAAGAAGAACATCGAGCGCGGCAAGAAATACCGCGTGGACTTCTTCCTGGAGCCGCTGGATGCGGCGGAGACGGAGTTCACCCTCTTCGCCATCGGCGACCCGCAGTGCCGCAACACGGCGGAGGTGGCCCGCTACACCACGGAAACCATCAAGAAGATCAAGCAGGACGCGGCCGATGCCGGCCATGTCTATGCGGTGACCCTTGGCGACGTGACCTTCGACAGCAACGATACCTACTATCCGATGTACTCGTCGATGAAGAATGTCAAGGCCGGCAGCTGGACCATCCCTTTCTTCCAGTGTATGGGGAACCATGACCACGATGCGACCAAGGTGGTCAGCTCCGACGACCAGCCCACGATGCAGTACAAGGCCCAGGGCACCTATGTCAGTTATTTCGGCCCCCAGGACTATTCCTTTGACCGCGGCGATGCCCATATCATCGTGATGGACAATGTCTGGGTCTATGGATCCTCGTCCACGAGCAATTCCAACAAGGTGACCTGTTCCTACTATTCCGGCTTCTCCGACCAGCAGTACGCATGGTTGCAGCAGGATATCGCCAATGTCGAGAATCCCGCGTCGAAGGTGGTGCTCCTCTGCTGTCATATCCCGTTCCGGGGCGGTGGCAGCAAGACCGGTTCGAACATGAACAAGGACAAGCACTATGCCGACGTGCTGACCCTGATGAAGCAGTTCAACGAGGCCCATATCATGATCGGCCATACCCACTACAACCAGAACTACATCCATACGGCGTATACGACGAAGAACGGCCAGCCGGTCTATGAGCATATCCACGGCGCCGCCTGCGGTGCCTGGTGGGCCAGCAATTCCAATGTGACCGGCGGTCCCAACGGGTTCACGGCTTACCATTTCAACGGCCCGACCATCCGGAACTGGCAGGGGATGAACACCAACTTCGAGAACAGTTTCCAGCTGCGCGTCTATGACGGCAACCAGGAATTCTCGGGCTCGAAGGGGTACCGGCTCAAGTGGTCGAACACGTCCAACACGGTCAACAGCCTTCCGGCTCCGGGATTCGCGGCGGCGGCCAATGCCTTCGTGGTGGAAGTCTTTAACGACGACAAGGCCAACTGGAAGGTCGAATTCTGGCAGAACGGCGCCAAGGCCGGGGACTTCGTCCGTGCGGCTGAAAGCGGCATCTGCAATGTCCCGCTCGTCGCTTTCTGGTTCAATGAGAAGAACAAGACCACGGATACCTGGACCAGCAAGACGGCTTCCCATTATTGGTACTACAAGCCCGCCTCCGGGATCCCTTCTTCTGAAAAGAACTGGGAAGTACGTGCCTATCACACGGTTCCCGCTTCCGGGCAGGTCAATACCTACACGGCCAGCAAGCTGACCACGGACTACTCCACCTTCTGATGTACCGTCATCTCACCGACGCTGAATTCGCCGACCTCGGGTCGCGCATCCTCTATGAGGACAATCACCTGCTCGCTTTCTCGAAGCGGGCAGGTGAGATTGTCCAGGGGGACAAGACGGGGGACGAGCCCCTGTCGGAGACCCTCAAGGCCTTCATCGCGCAGCGGGACGGCAAGCCCGGCCAGGTCTTCATGGGCGTGCCGCACCGGCTCGACCGGCCGGTCAGCGGGGTGACGCTTTTCGCGAAGACGTCGAAGGCGCTGGAACGCCTGTCGGACCTTTTCCGGACGGGCGACGTCCACAAGACGTACTGGGCCCTCTGCTGCGGTGCGCCGCCGGCCGCGGAAGGCCGGCTGGAGGACTGGCTGGTCCGGAACGAAAAGCAGAACAAGTCTTTTGTCGCCCGGCCCCGTCCGGACGGCAGCATGCCGAAGGAGGCCAAACTGGCGAAACTCATCTACCGCCGGCTCGGGGATACGGAGCGCTATCATCTCCTTGCGGTCGAATTGCTTACGGGGCGGCACCACCAGATCCGCTGCCAGCTGGCCCACATGGGCTGCGTCATCAAGGGCGACCTCAAGTACGGCGCCCCGCGCTCCAATCCGGACGGGAGCATCTGTCTCCATGCCCGGGAAATCCGTCTCATCCATCCGGTGAAGAAGACGGAACTCGTCGTCACCGCCCCGGTCCCGGCTGCGTGGAAGGGGGTTGAAAGCATCGTAACTCCATGAAAAACAAGATCTCCGTATCCGTGATGTGCGCGGACCTTCTCGCCCTCGGGAAGGATATCCGCATCCTGGAAGAATGTGGCGTGGACATGCTCCATGTCGATGTGATGGACGCCCATTTCGTGCCGAACCTGACCTTCGGCCCGGACTTCATCAAGAAGATGCAGGCCTTCACGGACCTGCCGCTGGACTGCCATTTCATGGTGACCGACCCGTGGCTGATGCTCGGGAAACTGCAGCTCCGTCCGCAGGACATTTTCACCGCCCATGTGGAGGTGGAAACCGACCACGCCGCCCTCGCTTCGGCGGTCCATGACGCCGGCGCCCGCTTCGGCCTCGCCGTCAGTCCCGATACGCCCGTCGAGGCCCTCCAGCCCCATCTGGCTTATCTCGACACCGTTACCCTCATGCTCGTTTATCCCGGTTTCGCCGGAGCGAAGATGGTGGAGGGAATCATGGAGAAGGTCGGTGTCTGCCGCCGTTTCCTCGATGCGGCCGGCTATCCCGGCATCGAGATTTCCGTGGACGGCAGCGTCAGCTGCGAGCGGGCGCAGTACATGGCCGGCCTCGGCGCCAGCATCTTCGTCGGCGGCACCGCCGGCATCTACCGGAAAGGGATGGACCTGCATGAGACCATCCCCGCCTTCCGTTCCTTCATCGGCGGCTAGACCTTGAGGAACACCTTTTTCTTGTAGAGGAAATACAGGAACAGCCAGCAGACGGCGATGTACCCGATGTCGAGGATGACCTTTCCCCACATCTCGGGGCAGAGGCCCGCGACCCCCTTGAAGAAGAAGTCCCGGATGCCGCCGAAATTGACGATCCGCTGGCCGAGGTAGATGGTGATCGAGTTCATGCCGACCACCTTGAAGAAGGTCGTCCACTTGTTCCAGCCCTTCACGTCGATGATCCAGTAGAAGAGGGCGAACATCGCGAGGGAATAAGCGGCGACGACCAGGACGAAACTGCTGGTCCACAGCGCTTTGTTGATGGGGAAAACCTTGTTCCAGAGCAGCCCGAGACCCAGGAAGACCGCCGCCGCGGCGAGGATGAAGAGGGTCTTCTTCCCGCCGGAAACCTTCTCTTCGGGCAGGCGGACGAAGTCGCCCGTGAACATGCCGAGCATCGCCGTGACGATGGCGGGGATGGTCCCGGCGAGGCCTTCCGGATCATAGATGCCCTTGCGGTAGAGATGGTCCGGCATCAGCATCCGGTCGATCCAGATGGACATGGCGCCTTCCTTCGAGAAGGGATCGGCCCCTTCCGGCGCATCCGGCGCCACGAACATGTGCAGCACCCAATAGCCGAGCAGCAGCACCGCGGCGATGACGATGCGCCAGGGCAACTTCTTGACGGAAAGCCAGATCATGGCTGCGAACATCCAGGCGAGACCGATGCGCCCGAGGACGCTCGGCCAGCGGAGGTTCGGAAAGTCCAGCCGGAAAAAGCCCCCGTACACCAGTCCGAGGAACACCAGTACGAGGCCGCGGCGGACCACGTCCCACCAGATCCTGCCGTTCGCAATCCCTTTGTCCCGCTTTTTCGCGAGGGAGAAGGGGAATGTCATGCCGGCGATGAACAGGAAGAGCGGGAAGATGGTGTCATGGTGGGTCCAGCCGTGCCAGGGAACATGCCCCATCTGGCGGGCGAGCCAGAACTGGTCTCCGCCCGGGAACAGACAGCAGATGTGAGAGATAAGGGTGGCGAGCCCCATGATGAAGAGCATGTCGAAGCCCCGCAGCGCGTCGAGCGATTCCAGTCTTTTTTCCATAGGAGGCGAATCTGTTTCCACAAAAGTAGGAAAAATCCCTGACAATCCGTAATTTTGTATGGATGAATGGAGCCTGCATAGACGTCTTGCGAACGCGTCGGAGCCTGGATGATGCCGGGCTCCGTTATTTGCTCTGCACGGACGATCGAGACACGGTCCGCGCCCTGCATGCCGCTGCCCGCGAAGAGACGAATAGTCGTTTCGGGCGGGTGGTTTGGCTCCGGGCGCTCATCGAATGGAGCAACGTCTGCCGCAACGACTGCCTTTACTGCGGCATCCGCCGGAGCAACCGGTCCGTCCGCCGGTATACCATGCGTCCGGACGAGATCCTGTCCTGCTGTGAAAGGGCATGGGACGCCGGGCTCAGGACCTTCGTGCTCCAGGGCGGGGAAAACCCGGCCGCAGCCGAAGGGCTCGCCCCGGTTGTCGCCGGGATCCGTGCCGCCTGGCCGGATGCGGCCATTACCCTTTCGCTCGGGGAACTTCCTCCGGAGACCTATGCCCTCCTGCGCCGCAGCGGGGCGGACCGTTTCCTCCTCCGCCACGAGACGGCGGATCCGGCCCATTATGCGCGCCTGCATCCTGCCGGGATGACGCTGGAAGGCCGTCTTGCCTGCCTGCGGGCGCTCCGTTCGCTGGGCTACCAGGTCGGTATGGGGATGATGGTCGGCAGTCCGTTCCAGACGGAGGACGACCTGCTGGCGGACCTCCGGCTGCTCGCGTCCTTCCGCCCGGAGATGGTCGGAATCGGGCCCTTCATCCCGCAGCAGGATACCCCTCTCGGGACCTTCCCGCCGGGGTCTGCCGACCGGACGCTCCGTCTGTATTCCCTTGTGCGGCTGTTGCTTCCGGATGCGCTGATCCCTTCGACGACCGCCCTGTCCACGCTCCTTCCCGACGGCTGGCGCGCCGGACTGGCTGCGGGAGCCAATGTCATCATGCCTGATTTCACGCCTGCTGAATACCGCGGCGAGTATGCCCTCTATGAGGGGAAGACCGCTTCCGGCATCGCCCTGTCCGTGTTGATAGAGAAACTGGCCGCAGCCGGTTACCGCATCGGTGCCGGCCGTGGCGATTATAATGGAAACTGAATATGTACAACCCCCTGTCCCCGCATGCGGAAGAATTCATCGACCATGCGGAAGTGCTTGAAACGCTGGAGGAAGCGGCCCGTGAAAGCGGGGATCGCTCCCGGGTGGCGGAAATCCTGGAAAAAGCTGCCCGCTGCAAGGGCCTGTCCCACCGGGAGGCCGCGATCCTGATGGACTGTGCCGATCCGGAGCTGGAAGCGCGGATCTATGCGCTTGCCGGCGAGATCAAACACCGCTTCTATGGCAACCGCATCGTCCTTTTCGCTCCGCTCTACCTGTCGAATTATTGCGTCAACGGCTGCGTCTATTGTCCGTATCATGCCATCAACCGGACCATCCCCCGGAAGAAACTGACCCAGCCTGAGATCGAAGAAGAAGTCCGCGCCCTCATCCGGACCGGGCACAAGCGCCTCGCCGTCGAAGCGGGGGAGGACCCGGTCCGCAATCCGCTCGAATACATCCTCGACTCCATCCGCACGATCTATTCCGTCCGCGAAGGCGGCAATTCCATCCGCCGGGTGAACGTGAACATCGCCGCGACGGACGTGGACTCCTACCGCCGTCTCAAGGAGGCGGGCATCGGGACCTATATCCTGTTCCAGGAGACCTATGACCGGGAAAAATACCGGAAACTGCATCCTACCGGGCCGAAGAGCGACTATGCTTGGCATACGGAGGCAATGGACCGCGCCCAGGAGGGCGGTTGTGACGATGTCGGCGTGGGCGTACTCTTCGGCCTCGGCGGCTACCGCTATGAACTGGCGGCGCTGCTGATGCACGCCGAGCACCTGGAAGCCCGTTTCGGCGTGGGACCGCACACCATCAGCGTCCCCCGCATCTGCCCGGCCGACGGCATCTCGCCGGAGGATTTCCCGGACGCGCTGCCGGATGCCATCTTCCGGAAACTGGTCGCCGTCCTGCGGATCGCCGTGCCCTACACGGGCATGATCGTCTCGACGCGTGAATCCCCGCGGATGCGCGGCGAACTGCTTGACTGCGGCATTTCTCAGATCAGCGGCGGTTCCCGCACCAGCGTCGGCGGCTATACGACCCCGCAGCGGCACGACGAGACGGCGCAGTTCGACGTCTCCGACACCCGCCCGCTGGACGACGTCGTCCGCTGGCTGCTGGAACGCAACCACATCCCGAGTTTCTGCACGGCCTGCTACCGCGAAGGCCGCACGGGCGACCGCTTCATGTCGCTTTGCAAAAGCGGCAAGATCAGCCTCTGCTGCACGCCCAACGCCCTGATGACCCTCAAGGAATACCTGATGGACTACGCCTCCCCGGAAACCCGCGCCCTTGGCGAACGCGTCATCGCCGCCAGCCTCACGGACATCCCCGAAGGCCGTGTCCGCGACATCACCGTCGAGCGCCTCGCGGCTATCGCCTCCGGCGCCCGCGACTTCCGCTTCTAGCCCGGCCCATTTCAGGCCGTTTCCGGGCCGGAGTGTCGGTACTATCCATGGCTCCGGCCCATTTCAGGCCATTTCCGGGCCGGAGTGTCGGCGGGATCTATGCTTCCGGCCCGTTAAAAGCTAATCTGGGGCTGGAGCTATCATTTGGTTATCAGCACCTGCCCACTATGGGCTATTTACGGGTTGGAACATTGCTTTGGTCAGGCAGGGGGAAAAAAGAATCAATGGTTTTGAGCGGGATATCCGTGAGTCTGGCGAGTTGGGCGTTAGAAGTATGGTAATTGTATTTGAATTCCCGCAACAAATCCGTCATTTGTTGTGCCTGGAGGCTACGGATATCTGCATTTTCGAAGTGGTCCTTGCAGTATTTCCAGACAATGGGAGACAGTTCTTCATCGGGGATATTGACATCTTCCCCGTATCGCAGGGAAACTTCCACTTGGCTTTCTACGTTCTTCAGCAGCCATTGCGTATATTTCCGGGCATTGGTAAACAGCAGTTCCACGGTTTTGAAATCCACAAAACTGGCCGGGTGTATTTTCCCATTGAAAGCACTGGCTCCTGATGGTATCGTCAGCGATGATGATTTTAATAAACTGCGTTTCTCCCTCTTCGACAGTTGGTCGCCTGGAGTGCTCGGGATCAAGGAAACGATGGGATTGAAGTATAGAAAGGAACTGGTCCATGAGTTACTCATAATGTTTACATCGCTCCTGACGGCGTATGGGTTCCGGAGGATATAGGCCAGTTCATCCCGGAATTGTTTGAGGGACGTAATCTCTTTCTTGTCAACTGACAGCATGCGAATCGTTTTCCCTTTCCCATGTCGCGAAAGGTATACGTCCAAGAGATGTTGAAACCGTCTGAAGAAGATAAATGCAGACCGTTCCGCTGACCGGATCAGCCAATGAAAATGATTGCTCATAATGGCATAGGCCAGGATGGTCACGTTGGTTTCTTTCGCTGCAATGGCCATGTAGCTGACGGCGACATTCAGGGATTCTTCGTCAGGAATGATGAGGCCGTTTTCCGGCGGCTTCGTATACAAATGCCAGAACGATGCCCCGGGATGACTCCGGACTTGATCCCACCATATTCTTTCTTCATCCCTCGTATACAATCTTCCCATTACTCTTAATTTTGGTCTTTACAAAAATAGGTACTTCCCGAGATAAATACATGAATAAAGGGCCCCTGATATGCAGCTTTTTACGTTTCCATATGTTATTTTATGTTTTATTACATTTTCCGGCCCGTATCATGTCGTTTCCGGGCTGGAGTGTCGGCGGGGCCCATGCTTCCGGCCCATTTCAGGCCATTTCCGGGCCGGAGTGTCGGTGGGGCCCATGCTTCCGGCCCATATCAGGCCATTTCCGGGCCGGAGGGCCGGTGGGG